>ENA-OWMY01000556-OWMY01000556.1-metagenome-genome-assembly--contig:-NODE-556-length-11228-cov-7.736508_pt1 | contig 11228 bp, 7 predicted proteins | sample MGYA00245358_ERZ651122 | MGnify/ENA primary metagenome ERZ651122 (study PRJEB26857, sample SAMEA4031752) | metagenome | biome: human; feature: oral; material: saliva | place: Philippines | collected 2014 | study...
AACCAAACTTAGTGAAGGCTTCCAACTCACGGTATGAAGCAAGGTCGATACGAAGTGTACCAGCAACCTTTTTCATGGCTTTGATTTGTGCAGAACCACCTACACGTGATACAGATGAACCCGCATCGATGGCTGGACGAATACCCGCATTGAAGAGACCATCACCAAGGAAGATTTGTCCATCAGTGATTGAAATCACGTTGGTTGCGATATAGGCAGAGATATCTCCTGCTTGTGTCTCGATAAATGGTAGGGCTGTAATTGATCCACCACCAAGTTCATCAGAAACTTTAGCTGAGCGCTCAAGCAAACGGCTGTGAAGGTAGAAAACATCCCCTGGGAAGGCTTCACGACCTGGAGGACGACGAAGCAAGAGAGACAGTTCACGATAAGCGACCGCTTGTTTTGAAAGATCATCATAAACAATCAAAACATGCTTACCTTGGTACATAAATTCTTCCGCCATGGCAACCCCAGCATAAGGAGCTAGGAAGAGCAATGGAGATGGTTGTGAAGCAGAGGCTGTCACAACGATTGTGTAATCCAAGGCACCGTACTGACGTAGTGTTTCTACTTGCGTACGAACTGTTGATTCTTTTTGTCCAATCGCTACGTAGATACAGATCATATCTTGACCTTTTTGGTTCAAGATTGTATCAATCGCAATGGTTGTTTTCCCTGTCTGACGGTCACCGATAATCAACTCACGTTGACCACGACCAATCGGTACAAGGGCGTCAATAGCTTTCAAACCAGTTTGCAATGGTTCTGATACAGACTTACGTTGCATAACACCAGGAGCTGGCGCTTCTACTGGACGAGTTTTATCAGTGTGGATTTCTCCAAGACCGTCAACTGGACGACCAAGCGGATCCACAACACGACCAATCAGACTTTCACCTACTGGGACTTCCATGATTTTACCTGTACGGCGGATTGTATCGCCTTCACGGATATCTGTAAAGTCACCTAGGATGATAATACCGACGTCTGTTGACTCCAAGTTTTGAGCCATACCATAAGAGCCGTTTTCAAAAATCAACAACTCTCCACTCATGGCATTTTCAAGGCCATGAGCACGCGCGATACCATCCCCGATATAGGTTACAACACCTGTTTCAGTCACATCAAAATTGGGTTTGAAATTTTCAATTTGTTGCTTAATTAAAGCGCTGATTTCTTGTGCGTTAATTGCCAAAAGAACACCACTTTCTATTTCAAATTTTCTTTAACAACTTTAAGTTGTTGTTTAATACTCACATCAATTGTCTTGTGATTGGCAAAAATAACAAAACCACCGATTAAACTATCGTCAATTTTTTCCTTAATGCTACGAACTTTTAGAGACATCTTTTTCTCGATTAGAGGAATTAGTCGTTCTTTCTGTTCACCAGTCAAAGGATGTGCAGACAAAATAGTCACTTCAAAACGATTGGTTTCTTTTTCAAGACGATTCAAGCAATCTACAATCACATCATAAAACAGGTTTGATCTGTGATTGTAAAGTAGAACCTCGATAAAGTTTTGTACTAAAGGTGACACAGAGTCTTGGAAAAAACGAACCGTTTTTTCTTTATCCGACTCATCTACTGCCACCTGAGCTAAAAAAGAAGGTAAGCCTGTTTCTTCAGCTACTTGCTTGATTTGAGACAAGTCTGAAAAAATAGAGTCTTCTTCTCCTTTTTCAATCACCAATTGGACAAAAGGCATGCTGTATTTTTCAATTACCTTTAGAGTCTTTTTGTCCATTAAGCTTCTCCTAGCTGATCGATATACTGATCAATGAGTTCTTTATGGGCCTGACCGTCAAGGTTTTGAGAGATAATTTTTCCAGCTAGACTGATTGTCAAGTCTGCCACATCTCCCTTAACACTTTGTAAAGCTTCAGCTTTATTTTGAGCAATTTCTTGGTTGGCTTTTTCTTTTAAGCGCCCTGCTTCAAGTTTAGCTTCAGCCAAAATATCAGCTTTACTTTTCTCAGCTGTTTCCTTTGCATTCTCGATAATCGTTTTAGCTTCGGTACGGCTACCTGCTAACTCAGCTTCGCGTTTGCTAGCAAGTTCCTCTGCCTTTTTACGGGCTTCCTCGGCACCATCAATATCTGAAGAAATCTTTTCAGCGCGTTCATCTAAGACACTGGTAATATTTCCCCAAGCATATTTCTTCACTAAAAAGATCAATAAAAGGAAGGAACCAGCGATAAGAATAAAGTCACCAATAATGGTACTAATAGTTAAATCCATCTTCTAATCCTCCTCTACTTACTCTTCCCCTTCATTTATTTTTTTACCAATGTACATAGATGACAACATGGTAAATACATAAGCTTGAATACATGAAATGAAAATCGAAAAGGCTGTCCATAACATGTTTGCGATAAAGGCAAAAGGATACCAATAAAAGGCATTTTGTGCTAAGGCTAGTAACAAGCCAGCCAAGACTTCACCGGCAAAAATATTTCCGTATATCCGAATTGCCAAAGAGGCAAAATTGGTGAACTCTTCTAAAATGTTCATCGGAGTCATAAAGCCAGGTGTAACAAATGCTCTCAAATATTCTTTAACGCCTCTACGACGAACTCCTTCTACATGGGCGATCAAAGTGATCAATAATGAGAGGGATAAATCGTATCCAAGGTTGGCTGTTGGAGAAGTCCACAAGTTATAACCGTTTGTTGTTTGTACTTTTGCCATTAAACCAATATTATTGGCAACCAAGATAAACAAGAATAGAGAAAATAGGAACAAGGAATAGTCCTTGATGTATGAATCTCCAATGTTTGGTTTTGCAAAACTAACCACAAAGTCATAAATCATCTCAAGAGCATTTTGTTTGCCCTTGGGACGGATGGTCATTTTTCGACTTGCCCAATAGACAAAGGCAAAAACCATCAAAACAGTTACAAGAGACATGGCAAGCAGGGTCAAATCAAAGGATATTGGTCCAATATTAACGGTTGGATTCAAACTTTCTTCCATGGTTTGACACCTCCATTTCTAAATAGAGTTGTCTATTTAATGACAAATGCCATCGCTAGGGTTACAAAGAAGGTACCTTCTACAAAGGCAACACCAAGAATTAAAAGGCTACGTAATTGGTTGATAATTTCAGGTTGACGAGCGGCAGACTTGAAGAGATTACTCATAATCATTCCTTCAGCAATAGATACACCCATACAGGCAAGACAAAGTCCGAAAAATGTTAAATTCATGACGAATTCTCCTTTTTTAAATTAAATTTACCTCCCTAGTTTAGTCCTAAAATTTGCTTTTGTCAACTTTTTACTAGTAATGAAAGCGTTTCGAATCATTTATTTCTAATTTTACGATTTTCAAGACAATTATATAGAAAATTTTATTGTCTTTTCATACCACTTTCGCTACCTTTCCTTGTTTTTGAAAACAAAAAACCGAGTTTTACAACTCGGATTTGTCAGTTCTTATCTGAAATAGATTGAGTAATGATTTTGACAAGCTGGATTAAATGCAGCATTACAAAATGGACAAGTGCCCGTCTCTGTATACTCCTCATACCTTAGTGTTTTCCCACAGGATCCACATAAGATAGGTCTATCCTCTTTCAGATTTAAAGGATAGGGAGAAAATATGTGCGACTCCAGTTCATTATGACACTGATAACAGGCATAGTATTTCTGACACTCATAGCACTGTAAGGCTACGATATCCTTATCACCATGGTAATGAACACATCTGCTTTCATGATCTACTAGTAAGCCCTGAGCTTGAATCATTCTTTTTCCTTATCTAGGCACGAACGGTGACGCTTGTTCCATCTTCTTTGTAAAGATTGATGAGACCTTCTTTCAGGGCACGTACCATGTCACCAGCTTCTACTGGTTGAGGAACCTTGATAGTCAAAAGTTCCATTGGATTTGGTGCGCGATCGATTTTATTTCCTTTAGCATCGTGAAGATCTTCGATAAAAGTTTCAAAATGACGGAAGCCTGGTCCGTAGAACTCAACTTGGTCGCCTTCATTGATAACATTACGTTGGCGAATGGTTGCTGTTTGCGTCGCATCATCATAAGCTACTACTTCAGCAACAAACTTGTATTCTGGAATCTTACGACGAGCACCGAACAGTTGTTCATTTTCAGATGGTGTTCCGTAGTAGAAACCTGTAGCCAACTCACGTTGGGCAACCTTCCACATTTCATCAATCAAGTCTTGCTTAATAGCTTCAAACTTTTCAGGGCTCTCAAGATAGGCATCAACAGCAGCCTTGTAGCAGTTTGTTACTGTTGAAACATAGTGGATAGACTTCATACGGCCCTCAATCTTAAGACTGTCCACACCATTTTCAATCATATCTGGGATATGGTCAATCATAGACATGTCAACGGCTGACATTGAAAATTCTTCAGGAATTTCACCCTTCAAACTCTTGCGTTCTTTCCCAAATGGCATATCGTAGAGGTCATATTTCCAACGGCAAGACTGAGAACATCCACCACGGTTGGCATCACGCATACTCATGTGGTTAGAAAGAGTACAACGACCTGAGTAAGAAATACACATGGCTCCATGGACAAAGGCTTCAATCTCAACATCTGTACGTTTGCGAATTTCAGCTAATTCTTCCATTGAAACCTCACGCGCCAAAACGACACGAGTTAAGCCCAGTTCTTTCCAGAACTCAAGAGTTTCATAGTTAGTGGCGCTGGCTTGAGTAGAGAGGTGAATTTCAAGACCCGGTGCTTCAGTCGCTGCAATCATAATCAAGGCTGGGTCAGATACGATAACTGCTGCAATCCCGATATCACGCAGTTTACGGAACCACTCACCAGCACCAGCTTCATTTCCTTCGTGCATAACCATGTTGGCAGCCACATAAACCTTAGCACCATACTTGGCCGCAAACTGGACACCTTCTTCCATCTGTTCAAAGGTAAAGTTACCTGCACGGCTACGAAGACCATAGGCCTGACCACCGATAAAGACAGCATCTGCTCCATACTGAACAGCTACTTTTAGCTTCTCTAAAGTCCCTGCAGGTGATAAAACCTCAGGACGTTTTAATGTTTTTGTCATGTTTTCTCCTATTTGCAATATAAAAGTTTGACGTTTTTCCTTCTCATTTTATAGTAAATAAGCCATAAAATCAAGCCTAGACAAATTGTTTTGACAATTCTAATTTTTTAAGCTTTTGATAACAAAATTCTAAAAGATTTTACTTATAACAAGCTTCTCACACCATCATCTCGTGAAAAATTTATACTCAATGAAAATTAAAAAGCAAACATGGTATCTATCTACAGACTGCACTTGAGTACAGCAAAGAGAAGCTAACATGTTTTTAAGAGACTTTCGAAGAGTATAATAAAATGAAATAAAAACTGAATAAATTGATTAAGAAACTCAAACTAATTTCTAATATATTTCAGTAACTACGGTGTACTTCTCTAAATTCAATCTATCATATTGATTCTATTTGTCAAAAAATCATAGACTATCCCATAAAAATATCCTCCGATACATCTAGCATATCGGAGGATTAGCTCTTATAGCAATATTCTTATTATGGAACACCTACAGTCTAGTAACCATAATTAACTATCTTAAGCCATTAAAAGCAAGCATCTGAAAGATTTGCACCTTCTATACTCTATTCCTACTTTTGATAAACTATGAGCGAAAAATTTAGCTTCTAGTCTTCTTTTCTTTTAGCTACGTAGAGAGTAAGTAATATTCCACTTCCTAAAAGAATTGAAATAACATCCGTTTGACTTCCAGTATTAGGTAATGTAGTTCTGCCTTGACTAGTTTGTTCAGAGGAATCAAGACCAGATACCTCTGTAGTTGTTTCACTTGGTACGGGTACGGGTACAGCTACTACATTAACTGGCGTATCCTTACCTGGTTTGTCTTCACGTGGTGGTTTTGGCGTGTCACCTTTTGGTTCTTGCGGTTTGTGTTCACGTGGTAGTTTTGGAGAATCACCTTTTGGTTCTTGCGGTTTGTCTTCATGTGGTGGTTTTGGAGAATCACCTTTTGGTTCTTCTGGCTTGTTCTCACGTGGTGATTTTGGTGTGTCACCACAAGTACACTTACCATCCTTACCATCACGGCCATCTTTACCGTCTTGACCATTCTTCACAACAATCTCACGTTTTGATCCGTCTGGGTTGATAATAATGATTGTACGGCTTCCATCTTGATTTTCGTTTGTTGTAATTGTTGGAGACTTACCATCGACTCCATCTCTTCCATTACGTCCATCTTTACCATTCTTCACAATAATTTCTTGTTTTGTTCCATCTGGATTGGTAATAACAATTGTACGAGTTCCATCTTGATTTTCGTTTGTTGTAATTGTTGGAGACTTACCATCAATTCCGTCACGTCCATTTGTTCCGTTTTGTCCATCACGGCCTTGAAGACCTTGGTCACCCTTGTCGCCTTTTGGTCCAGCTACTCCATCTTGACCATCTTTAATCACGGATGTTCCTAGAACTGTATCTGTTCCTTCATCGAACTGATTATTGGCATTCTTATCACTATAGAAGGTTAACGTAGTTTCTTTCTTAGTTTCATCGCGATCTACTTTGACTTTTGGAGTTTCTCCGTCTTTACCGTTTTTAATAATTGTTTCGACAGGTTGTCCATTCGGTTGAGTGATCGTAATGGTATGAGTTCCGTCATTATTTTCCTTCACTGTAACTGTCGGCGTTGGTGGCATTAAGTCTACAACATCTATCGTAATGTCTTTTGTTAGAGACTTGCCTCCTACACTTGTTACTGTTACTGGTATATCAAATGCTCCAGCTACTGTTGGTGTTCCAGAGATGGTTTTAGCAGATTCATCATATGTTACACCATTTGGAAGTTTTGTTGTATCAACAGTAAGTGTAGCTCCATCTGGTACTGTGAACGTAATTGGACGAAGGCTTGTTTTTCCTAAGACAATCATTTGTCGATCATTTTTGATATCTAACGACACTGGATCATCTACTACCGTTACAGTGATAATCTCTTCTGCACTACCTTTACCTAATGTTTCAGAGTCTATTGTTGCTTTTAGTCGAACTTTATAGACACCTGGCTTGGTTGGAGTTCCACTAATTGTATGCGTTGCAGCATTATAATTTAAACCTGCAGTTGATTCAAGGTAAGAATCTATATCTCCTTCTGGTAAATCCACACTTAAATAACGAGCACCTAAATCTGAATGTTCACTGTGCGAAACTACCATATTTTTAATAGTCTCACCCAGACGAATCGTTTGTTCCTTATCTGTAACATTGATACTTACCGGAAGTGGGCGAACATTAATTTTAATATGTCCCCCATCGACTGGAGATTCTGCCATTTCTGGGAAAGTAGCTTTATATGGGATTAAGTACTCTCCCACTTTAGATGGTGTACCAGAAATAGTTCTTGTAGCCGAATTATAAGTAACTCCTGGCGGTAATTGACTTGTATCAACTTCTAATCTTGCTTTACTGTCAGAAGGAGTCAGTACTACATTGTCTATAGCAGTGAGAACTGTCTTCTCTTGTTCCTTATTATCAACCGTTACAGTTAAATCACGCGGCTGTACATCTATTGTTAAGGTTGCGCTTGCTGTTGAATTCCCACTAATTGTCGGACTTGTTGCTGTGAATGTTGCTGTATAGGTTCCCACTTTTGTTGGTGTACCTGAAACGGTTTTCGTCGCAGCATCATAGTTTACCCCTGGAGGCAACTCTCCAGAAGTAATTGTTAACAAGGCTCCATCAGCTTGTAACTTAATAGGAGGAAGTTCGTCTAAAACTTTCACTTCTTTTCTATTATCAGGAATAGAAAAGTTTAGTGGTACACTGTTTACTGTAATATTTACATACGCATTAGCATACTGATTATACCCCGATTTATCAGTTCTATAAACAGAAGCATATGTTTGGAAGGTCCCTACTTGAGTCGGTGTTCCCGTTATAGTTTTATTATCCGCAGACCAATTTAGACCATTTGGTAAACTGCCCCCTGTGTAACTTACTGTCACATTTTTAGGAATTTTAAGAGTAATCGGTGGTATTGCTTCACCTGCTGTAAATGTGTAACTAGCTTCTGGAACACTGAAATTTCCTGGCGTTACTGTCAAATCGACTACTTTAGTAATGGAAGCCCCATCTTTAGTAGCAGTAACTGGGATTACATAATGTCCTTCATATAATCCAGTTCCTGATAATGTTTTGCTATTGCTATTATACATAACACCTTCTGGCAGTGTTCCTACTGTAACTGTAGCCCCTTCAGTTGCTGTTACAACCATATCTGCAAATTTAGTTCCTTCTGAAACTGTTTGCTTATCATTCGTTATAGATAAAGTTAAATCAGAAACTGGTGGAGGTGTAACTGTATAAGTAAAGCTTGTCTTAATTTGACGACTTTGACCTTCATTATTGGTATAAGTAGCTGTTACAATCGCTGTTTGTGGTACATCTGTATGTTTTAAAGCATAACCTGTTAGACCTGTATTGTCAGCATTAGGACTTAGGTGGAGATGTTCTCCATCAGACTCAACTGATAGACTCGTAATCTTACTACCATTTGTCATTGAAACAGGAATAGTAGGGATAGTTTGCCCTTCTTGCCAGCTCTGATTGGAAATAGGATTTAAGCCATCCATTACTTCAAACTTATAGGTACGAGCTGGGACATTAGATCCAAAGTGGCCATCCTTTGCTGTAGCCGTGATAGTATGGACACCAGCAGTCAAGGTATGCCCATTTTGCTTGATAATCTTAAACTTGGTCGGATCCTCAGTATCTCGAACAATCTCGACTCCATCAGGTTTACTATCAACCGTTAAAGTCGCATTCGCTTTATTCAATACCAAGTTTCCTAGATTCTGCTCCTCATTCGAGATAGGCACAGCTACTGGAATTGGATTCGTTACGCGGTAAAGCTTATCCGCATCAAACATAACATCAGCATTGGTTAAAGTATGGTTACCAGCATAATCACTAGCTTCAGATGGGGTAGATCCATTTGGTGTTGTTTGTGATACCTCCCTAGTAACAATATTTAAGTGATGATTGGTTACTCGACCAAGATTATCCGTCACTTGAAAATCAAGAAAATAGGTCCCAGCTTTGGCTGGAAGATTTTTGAAGTTTAAACGATAGGGGGATTTATATTGAGTATTATAGTTTATAGTGTAGTCGAAGTAGACAGAAGTATTATTTGTTAACACATCTTTTCTGTTATCATAACTATGGACAAAGACATTATCTGCTGTTGCAGGGCCATCTTTTACAAACTCGACCTTAACTCCTGGACTGGCTCCGGTTTGCTCTAGTTTAGAGATGGTTACAGGTGCAGTATTACCCACAATATTATATTCATTTTTGCTACCTGGTAAAGACAACCAAAGATTAGAAGTATATTGAGGACTATCTGGAGTCGCATCCGCTATTGTTTGCGCTTTATCAGAAGAATCTAAAAAATATCCAAATGGAGTCACTGTCATATAGGCTGTATGGCTATTTTGGTCGTAGTCAACAGAATTTGTTTCTTTATCTTGGCCATAACCATCAACCAACTTATAAGTAGGTGGTTCTTCTATCGTTAGATTAGCTGTAATCCTAGTGTAGGGATCTGCTTTGGACTGAACTCCGATCGTATAGGTTCCACTTTGAAGCCTATTATCCAAGGTAACAGTCTTGGTCAGATACCGTTCATCTTTACCACCATCATTAAACACAAATCCTAACCGTTTTGCATCGGGGGTTAGTTCAACTTCATTGGGTTCGATATTCGTCAAGCCCACCTTATACTTCAATTCTACGGTAGAACCATCTTTTTTAAATTTGTAATTGCGGTCAGCACGAGTCCTTTCATCCCCAAAATACCGCTCCAAGGTCATATACGGAGCTTCATTAACAGGCTTGACTGTAACTGTAGTCGTATAGGTTTGATTGTTATATGTAAAGCCAACATTGTAAGTACCAGGCTCTACTGTAGTTGGAACATCGCCAGATAGGGCGAGAGTGTAATCGCTATTTCCTGAAGGATTCGTAATATATTTATCTATAATACTTAAACCCAGTTTTTGGGCATCTTCATTTAATGTTGATCCATATTTTACTGCTGAAAATTGAGAATAATTGGTATTACTTGACGGTGCAAAATCGGTAGAAATATCAAACTCGACTTTAGGTGCAGTTGCTGCTCCGTAGGAATAAACCGTTTTTGACCCTGTTGGGATTAGCACAGCTGGTTGACTCGTCGTCTCTACCTCCAACATATAACTAAGGTTACCCGAATGCCCCATTTTCTTGAGTTGGTTCCATACTGCTTCGATAGCTTCTGATAAGTTCGTGTAAGATGGAGCAAAGGCTGTATTTGAAGTATCTATTGACTTGAGTGAATTTTTGGCTTCTGTTAGAAGTTGATTAGAGCGACGTAAAGCTTCTCCAATGGCAGCTTTTTGACTTGAGTCTGTCAGACTACTTAGGAACTTTTCAGCTTCTTTCGTCACTACCTCTGCTTCTAAGATAGTTGTTCCCAATTGATCCTTTTCAGGATTTGTAACTTCTTCCTTTTCCTCCAGTTTCGCCAGAAGAGCCTCTACTAGTGGTTTTTTATCGGATTCTTTTTGAACAGCCTCTGCCACTTCCTTTGGCAGTATTTCTGGCTGAGCTTTTGGAGCCTTTTCTGTAGAAACTGCTTTTTCTGAATTTGAAATATTTGCTTCAACTGGTTTTTCTGCCGATTGATCTGACTCAGGTCTAGGAACAACTTGATTCGTATCAGTGTTTACAGCAGTGGGTTCTGACTTTAGTTGAGGTTCCTCAACAGCTGGTACATTTTTCTTTTCCGTTTGAGTACCAATCACTTCACTAGCGCGAACGACTGGCGCATTAGCTACAGCTCCTATAAAAAACTGCCCAATCAAAACAGATGCCACACCTACACTGAATTTTCTAATGGCAAACTTCTGACGTTTTTCGAATTTCACTTCTATTCTCCCTTATTATTTTGTCGAATTCTTTTATCAAACAATAATAAACATAGACTAAACTATAAGTAAATGTATATATTATTGCCCACTCTACTATTTTAATACTTTCTGAATAAAAATCAATAGATATAAGCTGTTTCCTTTCATAGCAAAAGTAGGAATTATCATAAAATAATATACATAAAAATAATAACTATTCATTTTATTAAGTATTTATTCTTCATATACGTATATTTACCCCCCCCCTGAAATATTGGGAGTTC
>ENA-OWMY01000558-OWMY01000558.1-metagenome-genome-assembly--contig:-NODE-558-length-11197-cov-5.628792_pt1 | contig 11197 bp, 9 predicted proteins | sample MGYA00245358_ERZ651122 | MGnify/ENA primary metagenome ERZ651122 (study PRJEB26857, sample SAMEA4031752) | metagenome | biome: human; feature: oral; material: saliva | place: Philippines | collected 2014 | study...
CGAATTTAGATATCAATAAACCACTGCGTCTATGAGTTCTCATATACACTTTGTTTAAGTTTAGGTCTTTTGGGTCAGCACCTTATTTTAATTTCAATCCCGCTAAACCTGCTAAAGCATTATTTTCTAATTTTTCTTGTTTCATGTATTTTTTCATATCTACACGACTTGCTTTGTCTTTTTTACTAGATTTAATTCGTTTATCTACTTCTTTTTGTTTCAAAGAATTACCACATTGACAACGATAAGTAGCATTTTCTCCATTACCGAATAATGTCATTTTCTTATGACAATTGTCACAACGAAGATTTGTTAATCTACTAATAACCTTACGATTACGACATGACGGACTAGAACATTTTAGCATCTTTGTACCTTTTTTATCTACTTCGAGCATGAAACTACCACACTCTTCACATTTCTTACCACTAATGTTATCATGCTTAAATCTATCTTCACTATCTTTAATTTCTGCAATACATGATTTAGTATAGTCTTTTACATCATTCAAGAACTTATCTTTTGAAAGTTTGTTTTTAGCTATATTATCTAATTGTTTCTCCCAAACCGCTGTTAAAGACGGACTCTTAAGATTTTTAGGTACTAAGTTTAGAAGTTGTTTCGCTTTATTAGTAGTTTTGATTCGACCATTATCTAAAACTAAGTAATCATTCGTAAATAATTTTTCTAATATATCTGCTCGTGTAGCTACAGTACCAATACCATTAGTCTCTTTAAGGATCTTTCTCTCATTCTCATCATCGACAAACTCAAATGGATTCTCCATAGCATAAATTAGCGTACCTTCAGTATAGTAACTAGGCGGTGTTGTTTGTTTTTTATTATAAACTAATGATTCCAGTTTATGATTATTATTTTTAAGGTTAATAGTTTTGTCCTGTAATTCTTCTCTACTTAATTCTTTATATCCTTCTTGAATTACTTTTAATCCCTTTGCAGAAAATACTTTATTTTCAATATTAAACGAATATGTAGTTTCTTCATATTTATACTCAGGTAATAAATTCTCTAAAAACCTCTTCGCCACTAGATTATATATTTTAGTCTCCATATCTGACATCGACATGTAATTAGGTCTTTGCTCAGTTGGAATAATGGCGTGGTGATCACTAACTTTTGCATTGTTAATAATTTTCTTAGTATTATAGTCTTTTACTTTAAGTAATTTTGCTATAGTTTCTTTAAAATCTCCGCCAATTGCTTGGATACGATCTTTTAAAGTGTTCTTCATATCACTAGTTAAATATCTACTGTCCGTTCTTGGATATGTTAATACCTTATGTCTCTCATATAAACTTTGAACAATATTTAATGTTTGTTTCGGTGACATACCGAATAACGAACTTGCTGTTTGTTGAATATCCGTTAAATTGTATAAAGGTTTTGCCGATGAAGTCTTAGCTTTTTTCTGAACTTCATTAAACTTAATTTCTTTATTAATATTCTTTTTAATAAACTGTTCCGCTTTTTCCAGATTAAACTCACTGTTACCACAACTAAATTTCACACCATCTATTTGCGCTTCAAAAGTATAATAATCTTTTGGTTTAAACTGTTTAATCTTCTCTTCTCTCTCAAAAACCATCTGCAATGTCGGAGTCTGAACACGACCACAGTTAAGTGATGCATTGTATTTTAATGTTAATGCCCTTGATGCGTTAATACCAACTAACCAGTCCGCATTAGCACGGGCTATTCCTGAATGATATAATCCTAGGTATTCTTTCCCGTCTTTTAAATTTCTAAATCCATCTTTAATCGCCTTATCTGTTACAGAAGAAATCCATAGTCTTTTTACATTTTTATTGCATTTCGCCTTATCAATAATATAGCGAGCAACAAGTTCTCCTTCACGACCTGCATCAGTCGCAATGATAACTTCATTAACATCTTTCCTGTTCAAAGCATTTTCTACTACTTTATACTGTTTAAAAGTTTTCTTAATTATTTCTGTTTTCATAAACTTTGGAATCATCGGTAAATTCTCTAAACTCACATTGTTAAATTCCTTATATTTATCAGGAGTTTGAAGGGTGATTAAATGACCTAATGCCCAAGTAACTATATACTTATCCCCTTCAAGACAACCATTTTTATTATTTTTCGCACCAAGATTCCTCGCAATATCACGAGCAACCGAAGGCTTTTCACAAAGTACTACACTTTTCATCAATAAATTCCTCACATATATATTCTTTACTTCATTAATTATTATAATAGAATTCAGCTAAAATAACTAGTAGGACATATAATCACTATCAATTTCTTTATACTTTAGTTGTAAAACTATCCACTTATATATTATAATTTTATTAGAGACAAAGGAGGACTATTCTATGAAACTTTATTTAGCTGGAGCATTATTTAATGAAGCTGAAATAGCTCAACGTTTAAAAGAAGGAAAATTATTAAAAGAAAAATTTGGAGAAAGATTATCAGTTTTTAATCCAATAGAACAGCCTTTTAATGAAGACAAACAAACTCTACCTACACCCCAAGATATTTTTAATGGCGACACAGAAGCTGTTAAAAACTGTGACATTTTCTTAGCTGATGTTACAAACGAAGATAGTGGTGTAATGGTCGAGTTAGGAATTGCAATTGCACTTAAGAAAAAAATTATCGCTATAAATTCAGATATTCGATTAAAATCTGCAAATAAATACGATATTCCAAGTTATGCAATGAATCACTATGTTCTAGGTGGAATTTTAAAACACGGAACTCTTGTTTATAGCTTTGAAGAAGCATTAAATGAACTTGATAAACTATTTTGTTTAAAAAAACACTTATAATTTATTAATAAAATAAGCGAGGTCAGCTTAAGAATTTTGATTTAAAACAATCAATTTCTAAAGCTAATCTCGCTTTTTACTTATTTAACTTTTAACTTTTTATCTTTTAACTCTAATACCACATCAGCAGCACTTGCTAATTGATTACTGTGAGTAACTACGATAACACATTTATTGTTTTCTACAGCTACCTTCTTCAAGATTTCAATTATCTCTTCTGCAGTACTTTCATCTAAGTTTCCTGTCGGTTCATCAGCTAGAATTATAGGTGCTTCAGATACTAACGCTCTTGCTATAGCTACACGTTGTTGTTGTCCTCCAGAAAGCTTCATAACATTTCGATTAACATGTTCTTCTTCTAATCCAAGTTTTAATAGAATATCTTTACTTGCATTTTTTGAAACAAGTTTTAGATTCTCTAGCGGCGTCAGATAATCAATTAAATTATAATTTTGGAACACTAAAGAAATATCTTTACGTCTATGTTCACTATATCCTATTTTTTCAATATTAGTATTATTAAATAATATCTCTCCACTTGAAGGACTATCTAATCCCGCTAATAACGATAGTAAAGTTGATTTCCCTGCTCCTGATTTACCTATTATCCCATAAAACTTTCCTACTTCAAAATTATAAGTAATTCCACTTAAAACTTTTGACTTACTATTATCATATAAGTAACTTACATTTTTCAATTTAAAAATCGACATTTCTTATTCCTCACTAATTAATATTCGTTAAAATTTTCTTTGGTTTCATCTTCAAGATTGGTAATAATGCTACAACTACCGAAATAATCACTATAGCTATCATAACTATAACTAGATTAACAATATCTATTCCATTAACAGAAATTTTCATTAATTCATCAGCTATTGTTTTTGGTATATCCTCAGAAAAAATACTTCCCACATTGTTAGCTAGATACTTGATAGTTATCATCTCTATACCGAGTGCAGTTATTAGACCAAATATAGTTACCAATAATACCTCAACTACAAACTGTAACACCAGGTTTATTTTACTAGTTCCTAAAGATAGTAAAATTCCAATTTCGTATGTTCTTTCACGAACCCAAAACATTAATATTAATGATAGTATAACTACTCCAACTACAACACTACCTATTCTTATCATATTAGTTATTTTCGTTATACTTTCTACTGATGATGTAACTAGCTCATAATTTTTATTCGATTTAGAGACCATTAAGTTATTCATTCCTAAATTCTCAACAGCTTTAATTACGTCGTCTAACTTAGTTGGATCTTCAACTCCATATTCTACTGAAGTTACTTTTTTATTAGGTATTAAATTTGATAATTCTTGACTTGATTTATAATCGGTATAAACTGTATTTTCAATGAAATCTGAGCTTAGTCCGTTAAAGGTGTTAGTCTTTTCACCAGAGTATATTCCAACTATTTCAAACTCTAATGATTTACCTTCTTGTGATAATTTAATTCTATCTCCCAAATTAACATTATTTAATTCGGCAAATTTTTCGTGAATCATGATTTTATTTTTATCATTTTCCTCAATATGTCTTCCCTTTTCTAATTTTAAAACTTCACTCTTAAAATCAATATTATTTTTAGAAGCGGTAATACCATTCAACATTACTAAATTACTATTGTTTTTTATTTCATCATTCAAAGTAATATTTTGATTCTCTTGGACTACCTTTTTCCCTTCAACAGTAACTGGTTTAGAAAATATATAATTCTTTGTAGTTATTCCTTTTAATTCTTCAATTCTTTTCAAAGTATCCTTTTCTATTTCTTTATTGGATTTATCTGCACTTTCAATATTAAATCCAAAATTAACATCTTTATATAAATTTTTAGAAATATTATTTACAGTTGTATTCAAAACACTACCACTTAATAAGAAAAATGATATTAGTGTCACTATTAAAAACAAAATACTACTTCTTACTTTTTTTCTAATAATATAAAGATATGCCCTATTAAAAATACTCATCGGTTTCTCCTTACATTAATTAATATCAGATAATAAATCTTTAGGTTTTCTATAAGCTAATCTGCTAGAAGCAATTCCTACAGCAATGACAATTATTGCAACACCAACAAGTACCACTGTTAGCATATTATCCATACTAACACTTACATCTAAGGCAGTAATAATTTTATTTGCACCCTCTACTTCAGCATTAGCCCCTAGATTAACTCCATTAGCTTGATTTGAAATAGTTTTACTTACAGATTTTATAGATTGTTGCAGTATCTGATTCCCGATATTTTGGCTAATTGCACTTCCTACGAAATATGAAGCGATAAAGCTTGGAATACTAATTAATAGCACTTCTAGAATAAATTGTCCTATGATACTCGCTTTAGTCATACCAATCGCTAAACTTACACCGATTTCTTTTCTTCTACTATTTATCCATAAGAATAATATTAGAGACAGAATTACTATACTAAAGATTATTGTACTTATGAATACACCATTAGTTAGACTATAAATTGTATCTAATGACTGTTGAAGAGCTGGGAAGTTTTGATTACTTTTAACTAACATATATTGTTTCCAATTAATAGGAAGCTTTTTAGCATCATTTATAATACTATCAACTTTATCTTTTCCATCGACTAGGAATGTTGCGTCTTGATAAATTTCTTTACCATCTTCATAGTTGTATAAAGTTTTAGTTGTTTGAGTATCAGCTATAAAAATATTATCATAAAGTTCCATATGACTAGAAGTAGCCCCTTTATTCTGACCTCCAAAAATACCAACTACAGTAACTTCAACCTCTTTATCAGATTTTTTCTCATTATCTGCGTCATTTGGATTACCTTTTAATTTAATTTTATCCCCAACTTTAACTTTATTTTTCTTAGCGAAACCTTCATGAATCAAAACAGAATTTTTATCATTATCAGTTAGATGACGTCCCTCTTGTAATTTTAACGTCTCTGCTGAGAATCTATCATCTAATGACGAATCATTAGTTCCAGTTACGATAACCGTCTTAGAGAAAAGTTGTCTTTGCTTGTTGTTTTTCTCTTCTTGCTGATGATTCGCAAGTTTTAAAGGCTCTAAGTCAACTAGATCCGCACTTACGTTCATTCTTTTAACATATTTCTTCACACCTGGAAGATTTTTTATCTTCTCAATATCCTCTCCTATTAAGTTACCTGCCCCCCTAGCAGTCCCTTGATTGGTCTTTCTATTTATCTCCATAGAAAAACTACTAGTTATATTTTGAAAAGTTTCTTTTGATAAAGCATCAGTTGATTTTTTAATTGATATAGTACTTAAAATTAATGATGACATAGTAGCTAATATTAAAAAAATAACTAATGATTTAAAACTTTTTCTGGTTATATATAACCATGCCTTTTTTAGAATTGACATTCTTTACACCTCTTTTATTTAATTTTTGTAAATAGTATTAATAACTATTATCATTCTATAATTATATGATAACGCTTTTACTTAAAATATAGCTTATATAATTCATATGAATTTAAAACGCTTAAATATTAGACTTAACAAAAAATTCAAAACAATAAAGAATAAACTCTTTCCGTTTTGAATTTAATTATTATAAATTATTAAGACAATCATTTGACTCCCTAAAACTCAAAATCAATTCCTGTTTTATTGCGATCATAAAACATTTTTACCAATCTATCCCTTGTCAGACTATCACCAAGTAAATTAGTCAATGAAATTTGAGCATCAATGTGTCTAATACACTTGTTAGCCAACTCTACACCCTCAGGTTTATTTAATTTTAGTTGAATCTGTGCCAGTATATAATTAAATGTTAATAAATGAAACATGAAATGTGTAACATTATTATAATGCTCTTTTAGTAATTCAATGGCTTTAAGACAGTACTCTTCTGCTTCTTCTACAAAACCACTTCTTGATAATAATGCTATCGCACTATTTAGTAGTAGTAAAGATCTTTCTCCCTTATCGGTTGAAAATAAATTATCGGTTTGGAAAGGTTTAAAATTCTCATGAATGATTCTTCGAACAAATTCAACTGAAAATTCATCTTCCTTAATTGATCTAAGAATAAAAGTTAAAGTAAATAACTCATTTACTGTATATTTATCTATACTCCTTAAATGTTCCAATACAATTTTTCTGTTATCTCGAATAATCTGAGGACCATCAGTTTCTCCAATAATACTAAGGCATTGTTCTATATATAGCCTGGTTGCCATTGAAATATTCTCATTTTGAAGCGTCTTAATAGCTAACGATTTAATTGCTGTAAAGGTACCAAGAGCCTCTAACCGCCTTGCTTCTGTTATAAATCCTGACTGATCTATTTCTACAAGAGGTAAATACTCTGAAAAATAATCCTGATAACAAATCCCTATATTTCTTAATAATTGCTCAAAAACCTCTAACGACACGCTCGTCTCATCAGCTTCAAATCTAATTAAAGTTCTAGCAGATATAGCAGTACCTGCAGCATCTTTCAACTTAATTCCACGTTCTTCTCTAATCTGTTTAAATATCTTCCCATGCATATTTCTTTCATCCATTTAAGTGTCCGCCTCCTAAATAAATCATATGTTAATTATATCATATATTACATAATTAATGTAGTAAACTAACACTTTTTTTCATTTTAATGTAAATATATCATAAAAAATAAAAAGAGTAACTGACAACACAACACAACACAGTTACTCTTTTTTCTGCCTATATTATTTTCCGTTAATAATCCCTGTTTATAAACTTCAAAATTAATACTTTTCTCATCATTTTTTACTTAATATTATTTATTTAGGTACATAATACTTTTTTCTCCAACTTTGTTAAATATAAATTTCTTTGAACAACTTTCCCAATAAAATTTAACATATAGTTTAACAAAGTACATTTTACAAACTTCACTTTCTTTTTCTATAAACATTTATCATAACTATTTTCCCTAGAATATCTATGTCGACGAAAAAAACAACCAAAAGTGTCAACATGATACTTCAACTTTTTTTATAGTAAATAATAAGTACGGACTCTTATAGACATCTATTATTATAGCATCTTAACAGCACAAATTTACAAATCATGTTATAATTGTCACTTTTTAGCATTAAATTTAACAATATATAATAAAAAATGACTCCAGTGACACTTTATTCTATGAATTCCTAAAAGTTCGTATTTCTATATCTCTATTTTGATAAAATATACATATCACTTTTTAATATATGTACATTGATATTTTATACATACTAAACTATAAAAATATCATATTAATTTGATAACTTTTCTCTTTGTATTGCACCTTTCTATTATATAAATATTTAATGCTATATTTTAGTATTTATAACATTAAAAAAACTCAAAGAATAACGCTTATTCCTTGAGTTTTACTATGTTTGTTATTATTTTATATAAATCCATTATAAGTTATAATTAATATATTAATTTCACTTCAACTAATTGAATACTGACAATAGACCTACTACTGTAGTTATTTCATTTTTCTTGTCTTCGATAATGTCATGTTTGTCACTTTTACACATATTACATTTTAATCTTGTTCCCTTTTTAGTGTCATCGGTATCACTTTGAATACTTCCTCCTTGATCCTCAATTGTATCTTCTACGAAATTGCTTTTCTTCGCAAAATTATTAGACAATTCCCCTAGTGTGCTTAATCCAAACAGATACACATCTAAGCCACTTTGTTTCTCATTTAATAGTAAGTGTTGTTTTCTATTTTTCATAAACATTCTCCATTTCTCTAAGTTATCGTATGCTTATTTTATCACGGATTAAAGCACTATTTTCACAATCAGAAAACATTGTATTATTTAAAATAAATATAGCTAAAAATAAGGGGCTAATTATGAGAATCAGACAAATTTGTCCGATTAATATTTATCCAAAATGAGCTTCATCATAAAGCAAAAAAAGTATTTAAGAAAAATTAATTATCTTAAATACTCTTTCGATATATTATACCTATAATATTTAACGTTTAAAATTCAATATCAATTCCAGTCTTATTTACTTCACAGAAAGATTTATAAGTAGAGTCCCTAATATATTTATAAAGTGGATCACCTGTAATTTCCGTAATTATATGATCGTATTTTAAACACTTATTCGCAAGTTCAACACCATCTTTTTTATTTTGTCGTAAATAAATCTTTGCTAATAATCCAGCTACATCTTTAGAATGTGATGCTTTATTTAATAACATTGGCTGTTCATTATAAAGTTTTATTGTTTCTTTACATCTTCTTTCAGCTAAGTCATAATAGCCATTTCTTGATAAAAATGCTAACGCTGAGATTAATAAATCACAATATGCAAGCCCTAAAGTTTTACTCAAATGATTCCTAACAGGAATATTTTGTAAACATTCTTCAATAATTCTATCAATATATTCAACAGAATAATCTTCCTTAGTAGCAAAGCATATTAAATTTAGTAACCCATAGATTTCATCATATCCTAATTTATTAGTTCGCTCAATTTTCTCTTTAATTATTCTTTTATTCTCATCAAACAATTCTTTATCATCTGTCCAACCTATAGCGTTGATTAAAGTCAAAATATTTAATCTTATGCTATAAGCGATATCTTTTTTCTTTAATTCTTTCTTACATTCATTCACTATCATCGATGAAGAACCTGTTTGTAGATACGACTGCATTCTATTTGCAAAATTTGTAGTCTCTATTTCAGTATTATCATAATAATATACTAAAAAATCTAAGTAAGATACACCACAATTTTCTAATAACTTCTCAAATGTAGCAATAGGGAGACTTGTTTCATCTGCCTCAAAACGAGTTAACGTTCTTGTAGAAATAACATCTCCTACGACATCCTTTAATTTATACCCTCTTTCCTCTCTTAACTTTTTAAAAACTCTTCCATGCATATTTTTTTCGTTCATTCTTTTCTCCTACATTAGCTATTAAACAATCAATATTTTTCTTTGTATATTTCCAGTTGTAAAATATTCATATAAAATTACAGATAATTATTATAATAACTACACAATAATCATAATTTACCTATATTTTACCATAAATCTTAAATATTTTTTGTGATTAATTTAAATAACTTGATAAATTATAATTTTTCTTTTATATAATATAATTGACAATTGTTGTTTACATAAACCGCAAAGAAATAGTCCCTTTTTTTCTAATATACATTACCCTAATTATTTATCTCTCTAATATGACAAAACCATCTTCTAAATTTTATATTTAAAAATGATTTTCACAAACAAAAAAACTAATTCGCTATATAACAAATTAGTTTCTCCAACTATTTTAAATATTCTAAAACTATTAAAATTCAAGATCAATATCAGTTTTATTTATTTCACAAATAGCTTTATATCCTTGATCCATTAACGCTTTACGAAAAGAATCATTAGTAAGTTCATTAGTTAAATTCTGAATTTTTAATAATTTATTAGCAAGTTCTGCCCCTTCTCTTTTATTTTGACGCAAATATAACTTGGACATTATTGAAATAACGCTAAGATAATAATTTGATCTATTTATTAATAATAACTGTTCGCTGAAAATATTTAGTGCATCATTACAACGCTTTTCAGCTAAGGGATAATAACCATTTCTTGACAAGAATGCCAAAGATGCAAGTAATAAATCACAATAGGCAGTACTTAAATATTTACTCATATAATTTCCAAAAGGAATATTTTCTAAACATTCTTCTATTATTCTATCGATATACTCAACTGAAAAATCATCCCTTGATGCTGAATTAATTAAAATTAATAGTCCATATATTTCATCCCATCCTAGTTTACTCGTAGACTCTATTTTCTCCTTAATAATTCTCTTATTTTCATTAAATAATTCTGTGTCCTCATTCCAATTTAAACTATCTATAACTCCTAAAATATCTATTCTTCTATCAAAATCTATAATATTTTTCCTTAATTCTTTTTTACATTCATTTACTATTTTTGCTGTTGAACCTGATTGTATGTGCATCTGCATTTTTTGTACAAATTTAGTATTCTCTTCAAAAGCGTAATCATAGTAAAAAGCCAAATAATCTACATAACTAATACCACATTTTTCTAATAATTTTTCAAAAATTGCAATAGAGATACTCGTTTCATCAGATTCGAATCGAATAAGTGTTCTTGTAGAAATAACTCCACTTGCGACGTCTTTTAACTTATATCCTCTTTCCTCTCTAAGTTTTTTAAAAATACTTCCATGCATATTTTTCTCGTTCATTTTCATCTCCTATATTAGTTACTCAACAATAATACATTTCCAAATGTAAAGATATTTTTTACAATAGCTACATAATATTATACTTATATTTTACCATAAATCTTGAATATTTTTTCTTATTAATTTTTATATAATCAA
>ENA-OWMY01000570-OWMY01000570.1-metagenome-genome-assembly--contig:-NODE-570-length-11065-cov-6.114532_pt1 | contig 11065 bp, 10 predicted proteins | sample MGYA00245358_ERZ651122 | MGnify/ENA primary metagenome ERZ651122 (study PRJEB26857, sample SAMEA4031752) | metagenome | biome: human; feature: oral; material: saliva | place: Philippines | collected 2014...
TATAGAAATATGTAAATTAGTTAAACTAGGAAAATTAAGTGAAAGTGATATGCTTGCATCTGAAGGGAAAAAGCTTATGAAAATTCAATTTAAGGAATATTTGACTAAAAATAAAAAATAGATTATTTTTGGTCATATATTAAACTCTAAACGCATAAAATAATTTATTAATTTTTGTGTTATGAGTTGAATTTTTATGAATTTATATTATAATGGAATAGAGAACAAAAAAGGAGAATGTTATGCCTAATAATATTTTAGAAGAATTAAAAACAAAATTTGAAGATTTTGCAAGCGAGTTAGAAAATATTGAACCTGAAAAAGTTGATTTAACTCAAATTGACAGATTAATTGCATTAGTAGAAGAATTAGATAACGAAATTAAAACTATAAAATAATAGTAGAATTGGATAAGCTGAAGTGGGAGTGTTTTGCTTTTACTCAGCTTATCTTTATGAATGAGGATACGATGAAAAATAAAAACGGAAAAAGATTAAACGTCTTACTTACAATAAAAAAAATTGGTATTAATGGTGAGGGTATAGGATATTATAAAAAGAAAATTACTTTTGTAAAAGGTGCTTTACCTGATGAGGTTATTGTTTGTGAAATAGTTGAGGAAACACCAAAATACATTATTGGGAAACTTGTTAAAGTAAAAGAACCAAGCCCGTATAGAGTAGAAATTAAATGTGAATATGCTGAGAGTGGAGCATACGGTTTAGCTCATGTTAATTATGAAAAACAATTAGAATATAAACGTACAATTTTATTAGATGCATTTGATAAGTATTATAGACTACCAAAACCTGATAAATTAGTACTAAAAACATTAGCTAGTCCTGTAACAGAAGGATATCGTAATAAAAATCAATTTCCACTAGCTGTTAGAAATGGGAGAGTTATTGCAGGGTTATATAAAGAAGGTTCTAACGATTTAGTTGAAATTAATGAAGATTTAGCATTACATGAGAATGGTAATAAAATAACAAACTTAGCTAAGAAATTACTAGGAAAATATAAAGTAGAAATCTCTACAAATAAAAAGAATTACGGTGTGAAATATATTGCAACAAGAACTTCATTCTATAATGGGGATGTTCAAGTAACTTTCGTTGCTAATACTGATAAGATTAAGAACATGGATAAGGTCGTTAATGAACTTAAGCGTGAAAGAATCGTTAAAAGTATAATACTAAATATCACTAATGACAAAGATCACTTGGTAATGGGAACAGAAAGTGTTACATTGTATGGTTCAGATTATATCGTTGAAAAAATAGGAGATATTAAGTATGAACTTTCAGCTAAGTCATTCTTCCAATTAAATCCACCAGCAACTAAAAAACTTTATGATAAAGTAGTTGAGTTTGCTGCGTTGAAAGAAACAGATGTTGTATTAGATGCATATTGTGGAGTTGGAACAATTGGGCAATATGTTAGCCGTAACTGTAAAGAAGTATACGGTGTTGATATTATTCCAGCTGCGATAGAAGACGCTAATGACAATGTTAAATTAAACAACCTAAAAAACTGTACTTATGTTGCAGGAGATGCTAATAAAATAGTTCCACGTTGGAAGAAAAAAGGAATCAACTTCGATGTAGCAATAGTAGATCCACCACGTGTAGGTCTTGGACCACTAGCTAAAAACTTATTAGCGGTTGACGCTAAGAAAATTGTTTATGTGAGCTGTAATCCATCTACATTAGCACGTGATTTAAAAGTATTAACAAGAAAATATAAAATTAGACGTATTCAACCAGTAGATATGTTCCCAGGAACAGCGGCAGTTGAAGCGGTAGTTGAATTAATTAGAAAATAATTTTCAGAGGAAAAATATGGATAGTTTTGAACAATTAAAACAAGAAATAATGGCAGATAGTGATAATGAAAAATACACGGATAAAGGAATTGAACCCTTATATTCTACGCCAACCACAGCTAAAATATTAATTATAGGGCAAGCTCCTGGTATTAAAGCTCAAGAAAGTAAGATTTTCTTCAATGATAAAAGTGGTGCTAAACTTCGTGAGTGGATGGGTATAGATGATGAAATATTTTATGAATCTGGTTTAATAGGTGTAGTCCCGATGGATTTCTATTATCCTGGTAAAGGTAAAAGTGGGGATTTACCACCTCGAAAAAGTTTTGCCCAAAAATGGCATTCAAAAGTTTTAGAACTTATGCCTAATCTTGAACTTATTATTCTTGTGGGAAAATATGCACAAGATTATTACTTGGGAAATGATAAAAAACAGAATCTAACGGAAACTGTATATAATTATAAACAATATTTACCACGTTATTTTCCAATTGTTCACCCTTCACCATTAAATTTTCGTTGGCATAATAAAAATCCATGGTTTATTGAAGAAGTAGTACCAGAATTACAAAGAAGGGTGAAGGAAATACTAGAAAGACAACTCTGAAAAGAGTTGTTTTTTTAGTTACTGCAAAATTTTAGTTAGCAAATATGTAACATTTGGGGAAATATTTAATGATATTAGTATAAAATAATACAATTTTGTAATCTTTCTAAATGAATACTTCTTTTTATTATATAATAATCTTAAAAAATATTATTATTACTATCTAGGAGAAAATGTATGGAGAAAAAACAATATTATTCTATAAGAAAACATAAAAAAGGAGCGGTGTCAGTATTACTTTTCACAGCTTTATTTGCAGTTGCTGGAGTTGATGGAGATAATATTATACAAGCTGGAGATATTTCAGCTAAAATAGAAACTAAAGAAGAAAATTCCTCTGTTTTAAACAAAAAAAATGTTAAGGAGAAGTATGAAAAAGCATTAAATAATAGAGTTTATACTGAATCTGGGAACATTTTAAAAAATATAAAAGAAAGAGAAAATACAGTAGCTAAAAATGGAAGTATTTCAGCAAGAAGTATAATCGGTGGGGCAGTAGTGACTGCCTCTGCAGAAATAATAAAAGAAGCAACAAGATCGGATTCAGATACAGCTGTTGAGAGTTTTGTAAAAGCAACTTTGGTAGATACAGGTAGAGATGCTGTTAATAATGTTATAAGTGGTACGAATGCTAATCTTATAACTAATATTCCAGCAAATGCAATTACGAATTCTACTAATGTTTTAAAGAATGAAGTTTGGAAACAATTTGATAAAATAGGTAATGTTGATGGGAGAAAAATAATATTAACGGAAAAAGAAATAAATAAAATACCGAAGTACAAAAAACAATTTGAGGGATTAGATGCTTTAAGGAATGGAATTAATTCAAGTATTGATCATGCGAAAGGATTAGGAGCAATTAATCCTGTTACTGCAAGTGCACAGAAAGCTTATGCTGATATCAATGTATCTTTAGGGAAAACTGCAATTACAGCTATTGATCGTGGATTTGATTACATGTTTGATTTAATTAATAAATCACGAATTGAAGCTCAAAATAATAATAGGGATTTAATAACTGATGATCAAGAAAAATCTGAGTTAGAAAAAGAAAATGATAAAGTATTTTCTAAGAAACCAATAAAAGCTTGGGAGCATGGTTCTAAGGAAGGTCTAGTTTTTGAAATTGAAAAAGAACTGGGGGATTTTAAAGAAGCTCAAATTAATGGAGTCCCATTAGATTCATCTAATTATAATCTAAGTAAGGGAAGTACAATTGTAAATCTTAAACCAGAATACCTTGATAAATTACATGAAGGTAGATATACTTTGGGTGCAATCTTCAAGAAAAATGATGGAGACGAATATGTAACAACTACTTTTGATATTAAGAGAAAAGGTGATAGTAATAAAATCACTGAAAAAGACGGAATATATATAGTACAAGATTTGAAAGATTTAACAGAAAATAAAAAAACGGATATTACAGATACAGAAGTTAAAAATGAGGTTAGTCTAGTTATTGATACTTCTTTAAGTATGATTAATGTCTTAGATCAAGTAAAAGAGATGGCTAAGAAAACTGTAGAGAGCATATTGAAAAATTCAAATACAAAGATTAATCTTGTTGGTTTTTCAGGTGGTGCGGGTCTTGTTGTAGAATCAACTAATGATAAACAAAAGTTATTTGAGGGTATTGATAGCTTAATTCCATTTATTGGTACTAATTTCTATTCTGCGTTAGAAGTGGCTAATGAGAGTTTTATAACTAATGCACCAAATAAATCAATAATATTCATGACAGATGGAATTCCAGGCGATGGTAAAGAAGAAGATGATGATAATTTATTTAACGAGAAAGAACATGGAGAATCAGCACGATTTGCTAATGCAGCGGTGCACTTGAAAGAAAGCTTTAAAGGCAAGTATGATATATATCCAATTGGTTTTATAAATTTTCCTGAAGAACATAATAAAGAAAAAGAATTTGCCAAGCGTCTTCTAGAGAAGTTAGCAACTAAAAAAGTTTATATGCCAGATAATTTAGAGGAATTAAGTAAAGTTTTCGAGAATGTAGCAAAAGATGTAGTTAAAAAATTTGATTTTGAATTAGGACATAAATTAGTAGCTAAGACACCAGAAAAGTTGGTTTATAAACTTACTGAAACAGTCCTTAATCCTAATGAAAGCAACTTAACAAATATTAAGACAGAGTTAAAATTATTGAATCAAGGTAAGGTTATTGCTCCAACTTCAGTTCAAACAATAGATGTAATATCTAAACAAGGTAAAGCTGTATTTGAGTGGTTAATTGAACTTAACAGAAAAGACTTTAAAGAAACTGATAAACTTAATTTTGAAGTTATTACTAGTACTTCTGAGAAATTAAAAGCAGCTAAGAAAGCATATTTTAATATAGATAATAAAGTTACTAAGTATGAAGTAGATAGAAGTAAGATAGAAGAAATTATTAAAGATGAGATAGAAAAAGGAAAAGTTAACGTTAAGGAAATTTTATTAAAAGAATTAGAAAATGAAGCAAAATCTGGACCTACTGAAAGTAAAAAAGGTGAGCCATTAATTCAACCAGAAAATCCAAAATATGAGATTCTAACTGATAAGAATATTGAAGAACCTAAAGTGGGTACAATAGCTAAAGAAAATACACATAAAGAGAATCTGCCACCTAAAGAAAATACAGTAACTTTTAAATCTAATGAAAAAGAAAATGTGAAAGCACCTGTATTATTAGATTCAAAAGAAAATAAAGTTATTGAAAAAGAAACTAAAACATTACCTAATACAGGTACATCATCACAGTCTACTACAATAATCGGATTAATTAGTGCAGCAGTTGCATTAAGATTAAGAAAAAAAGCTGAATAATACGTAAAAAGAGAACTCGGTGTAGTTCTCTTTTTATATATCTATTATTTCAAATCTAGTCTGCTCACCGTAATATATAAGCAGCGAAGATAGTATTGATTTCAATTGCTCTAAATTATCTGTTTTTAAGTTAATTTCTGCCTTACCAGAGATTACATTAAAAGCATCACCGCTTTTTACAGAGATTATTTCTATATTTTTATATTTTGTAGTTTTTCGTACAAATTCACTAGCTATAATAGTAGCATCAATAGCTTCATGAGGTTCAGCTCCGTGGCCACCTTTACCGTAGATTGTAACTAAATATGTATTCATATCTATTGTTCCTCCTTAAGATTGTTTATTACATTAGCAGAATCAAATGCTAGTGTTAAGAATATAGAAGCTGTTTGTTTCATTACTTCTTCTTCGAAATCAAAATTTGGGTGGTGGTGTGGATATTTAGCGAATGTTGAATTCCCGGCACCAATTAAGAAGAAAGCACCAGGAACTTCTTCAACATAATATGCAAAATCTTCTCCAATCATAAGCGGTTCAATTTCCAACTGTTTAATATCTGGAAGAATCTTAGAGGTTGCTTTTTGTATTTCTATTGTTCCTTTTTTGTGATTTATAAGTGGTGGATAACCTCCGTAGTAGATAAATTCTATATTAGTGTCAGAATATTCATTTTCTAGAGCTTTGCATAGATTTTGAAGCTTAGTTAGAACCATTTTATGGAGTTCTTTATTGAAATGTCTTATCGTTCCAGTAATACTTGCTTTTTCAATAGAACTCTCTAATTTTCCTAAAGTAATAACAAGTGTCTCTCTCGGTTTAGCAAATCGTGAAACTATTTGTTGAGTCATACTAACAAATTCTGCAGCAATAATGTTTGCATTTTCTTTAGTGTTGATTTTCACTTCGAATCTATCAGCAGCTGCACATAGTTCTTTGTAACTATATCCTAAAGTTCCAAGTGGAAGTGGTGTCCAAAGATGGGCACCGAATATTGCATCGACTCCTTGTAAACAACCAGCATCTATCATAGGTTTTGCTCCACCTGGAGCTTGTTCTTCTCCGTATTGGAAAACTGCAACAACATCGTGTGGTAATTCTTTTTGATTATTCATTAATACTTTACACGTTGCAAGTAAAGCAGTAGTATGACCATCATGTCCACAAGCATGCATTACATTAGGAATTGTAGATTTGTAAGGAGTATCTTTTGCATCATTTATAGGTAGAGCATCAAAGTCTGCTCGAAAAGCGATTGTTTTTGAAGAATCTTGTCCTTTTATTCTTGCAACTACACCATTTAAGCCGACGTTTGTTTTAATATTAGTAATTCCAATTTTTTCTAAATATTCTTTAATGAATCTCGCTGTATTTTTTTCGTTAAATGAAACTTCAGGATGCATATGCATATAGCGACGAAGTTCAATCATTTCTGGATAAAATTTTTCAAGTTCATCTTGTATAATTTTTTCAATCATAAAAACCTCCAGATTACTTTTATTAATTATAAATACAATTATAGCACAAATATTTTAATAAATAGAGAATTGTTAAAGAAAATGTTTTCAATTATTTTTTATTTTTGATATAATATGAGTAAAATAGACACTAGTAAAACTCAATTCGGGGGTGGGAACATGGATACATTAGATTAATAGAGAGATTTTATTATAAAGGAGTTAATGTATGCAAATATTAAATATTAAAAATATAGAGTTTGAAAAACAAGGGAAGTTATTATTTAAATCAGACAGATTGAGTATAAATACTGGTGATATTATTGGTTTAATAGGGAAAAACGGTTCAGGGAAGACAACTCTGTTAAAATATATAGATGATTTGCTTAAAGATGAGAATAACATTTCTTTAGATTTTTTAGAATTTGGAGAAAATTCTCTTCTTAAAAAGAGTGGGGGAGAAGTTGTTGTAAACAAAATTAGAGGTAGTTTATTATCAAATGTTGAACTATATTTACTTGATGAGCCATCAACATACTTAGATTATAATAATGCTAACAAAATAGCTAATCTTATAAAAAGAACTCCAGCGACCTTTTGTATAGCAAGTCACGATAGAAATTTTCTAAATAATGTTTGTACAAAGTTATGGATAATTGAAAATAATACTGTGAGAGAATTTAATGGAAATTATCACGAGTACAAGCTACAAGAAGAAATTGAAACTACTGAGTATGAAGCTGAACTACAAAAGTATAATAAAGAAGCTAAGAAGATAAAGAAAAGCATCCAAGAGATGAAAGAGGAACAGGGGAAAAAATCTGGAAAGCCAAAGAACATGAGTGGATCAGATTATAGAATTATAAGTGTAAAAAATAAAATTTCAAAAAACGAAAAGAGATTACAGAAAAAAATATCAAGACAAGAAGATAAGTTGCAGGCTAGTATTAAACCTAAGCCGTTAAAAGATAAGTATGATATTGAATTTTTAGAGATATTTAAGGAAACTCATAACAAGAGTTTTTGTATTGAAGAGAAAAACTGTGAAATAGATGGGAAGTTTCTCTGGTCATCACCTGGTTTTACTTTTTCTAGTGGTGATAAGATTTTAATTAAAGGAAAAAACGGTTCAGGGAAAACTACTTTTCTAAAATATGTGAAAAAGTCTATTCCTTGTTCTTTGCAAGTAGCATATTTTGAACAAAATAACTTTGATATTTTTAAAGAAGAAAAAACATTGTTTGAATTTGTGAAAGAATCTACTACACTAGATGATATAGAACTTAGAAATATACTAGCTTTACTAAATTTTAGAGGTGATGATATCAATAAGAAGACATCAGTTTTAAGTAAAGGGGAGAAAGTTAAACTTTATTTCGTAAGTTTACTTTTTAGAAAAACAGATGTACTGTTATTAGATGAGATAACTAACTTTTTAGATGTTGTTGCGATAGAAGCGGTAGAGAAGATATTAAATAAATATCCTGGTATACTAATTATGGTGAGTCACGATATGGAATTTATCGATAATATTGCAACTAAGGTTATAAATATTACGAATAAAGAAGTACTGAAATTCGAATAAATTAGAAAATAATAAAACTATTTATGAGGGAATTTATGTTAAAAATTATTATAGCTGCATTCTTAATATTAGGTTTTGTTTCAGCTGCGGTTGCTAGTACGAGATGGAAAGAAAAGGATGAGGATGAATAAAAAGAAAAGTGGATTATTGGAGACATTTAATTGCTCCAATAATCCATTATACATTTGACAAATCTCTTATTATGGTATATAATATTGATAATTTGAATAACACATCTTTAATGTGATCCAGAGAGGTCAGCAAAGATTTATTAATTGGAAAACCAAGTTTATTTATGCTGTCCTGCTCAATAGAGTAGGCTATTTTTTTGAGGTGAAGTATGAAAAAACGAATTCTTTTCGACGAAACAATGATTTCTAGAATGATTACTAGAATTGCGAATGAAATTATCGAACAAAATAAATTAGATGATATAGTTTTAGTAGGTATTCAAACTAGAGGGATTCATATCGCCAAAAGATTGAAACAAAAAATCAAAGAAATTGAAAATACTAATATTCCAGTAGAAACACTTGATATAAAATTTTATCGTGATGATTTAGAAAAAATAAGTGAAGAACCTGAAATAAAAGTTCCACGTTTTAAACTTGATTTGACAAACAAAGTTGTAATTATTGTAGATGATGTTCTTTATACAGGAAGAACCGTAAGAGCAGCGATAGATGCTATTATGGATGCTAGCCGTCCAAAAGCAATTCGTCTTGCGATTCTTGTAGATAGGGGACATAGAGAATTGCCAATTAGAGCAGATCATATTGGAAAAAATATTCCTACTTCAAGAAAAGAAAATGTACAAGTTCATTTAAATGAAGTAGATGATGTTGAAGAAATATTATTAATTTAAATATAAAATCTTTTTAAGGTAGTCCAGAGAGGCTAACAAGGGATTGAATTTAAAGTTTATACTTTATTTGAGGATAGCTATATTTAAGTATAACTATGCCCAGATAATAACTTGAATTTAATAGTTGATGAACAGTCATACCTTGTAGCCAAATGGATACAAGGTATTTTTTTATACAAAATGGAGGAAGCACTGTGAGAAATATAGTAAAAATGTCAGACTTAACAAATGAAGAAGTTTATCAGCTGATAGAAAGAGCTTTAGAGTTGAAAAATGGTAAACAGGTAGAGCCAAGAGAAGATCTATATGTAGCGAACCTATTTTTTGAAAACTCAACTAGAACAAAACATAGTTTTGAGGTAGCTGAACACAAACATAGATTAAATGTTATAAACTTCGAGGCTTCAACTTCGTCAGTAAATAAAGGTGAAACTTTATATGATACTTGTAAAACGTTAGAAATGTTAGGTTGTAACATGTTGGTTATTAGACATGGTCAAGACGCGTACTACAATGAACTGACTAATTTAAATATTCCGATTTTAAGCGGAGGAGATGGTAGTGGCGAGCACCCAAGTCAATGTTTGCTTGATTTAATGACAATGTATGAGAAGTTCGGAACGTTCGAAAACCTTAATGTAATCATTGCAGGAGATATTAAAAATTCTCGAGTTGCAAGAAGTAATTACAACATGCTTACGAGATTAGGAGCAAGGGTAAGATTTGTTTGTCCTGATATTTTCAAAGACGAGACACTTGGAGAAGTAGTAGACTTTGATAAAGTAGTTGGAGAAGTTGATGTTTGTATGTTGTTAAGAGTTCAACATGAAAGGCATGACTCTAAGATGGGACTAAGTAAAGATGAATATCACAATAACTTTGGATTGACTAAAGAGCGCTATGAAAGATTAAAAGAATCAGCAATAGTGATGCATCCTGCACCTGTTAATAGAGATATGGAAATAGCTTCGGAACTAGTTGAAGCACCTAAATCGGTAATCTTTGAACAGATGAAAAACGGAATGTTCATGAGACAGGCAATGATAGAAAAAATAATTAAAGATAATAATTTATAAAGAGGAGAAGCATATGTTACTTTTAAAAAACGGTAAAATTTTAGAAAATGGTGTATTAGTAGAAAGAGATATTTTAGTTGATGATAAAAAAATCGTAAAAATCTCTGAGAACATCGAAGAAAGTGGAGCTAAGGTATTAGATCTAGAAGGGAAATTTATTTCACCGGGATTTATAGATGTTCACGTACACTGGAGAGAACCAGGATTTGAATATAAAGAAAACATTTATCATGCTTCGAGAGCAGCAGCTCGTGGTGGATTTACTACAGCGATGCCTATGCCAAACTTAAATCCAGTACCAGATAACTATGAGAACCTAAAATTACAATTAGACATTATCGAGCGTGATTCGGTAATCAGAGCGATTCCTTTTGGAGCTATAACAAAAGGAGAAGAAGGAAAAGAATATGCTGATTTTGAAGAATTAGCTGAGCATGTGTTTGCCTTTAGTGATGATGGTCGTGGAGTACAGGATGCTAATATGATGTATGAATCAATGATGGTTGCTGCTAAATTAAATAAAGCAATCGTAGCTCACTGCGAAGATAACTCATTAATCCGTGGAGGATGTATGCACTGTGGACGTAGAAGTCGTGAATTAGACTTACCAGGAATTCCTTCAGTATGTGAAAGTGTTCAGATTGCACGTGATGTTCTTTTAGCTGAAGCAGCAGGATGTCACTACCATGTTTGTCACGTATCTACTAAAGAATCAGTAAGGGTAGTAAGAGAAGCGAAGGCAGCAGGAATTAAAGTAACTTGTGAAGTGTGTCCTCACCACCTAATAAGTGATGAAATGGATATTCCAGAAGATAACGGAATGT
>ENA-OWMY01000572-OWMY01000572.1-metagenome-genome-assembly--contig:-NODE-572-length-11035-cov-6.566940_pt1 | contig 11035 bp, 10 predicted proteins | sample MGYA00245358_ERZ651122 | MGnify/ENA primary metagenome ERZ651122 (study PRJEB26857, sample SAMEA4031752) | metagenome | biome: human; feature: oral; material: saliva | place: Philippines | collected 2014...
TTTATTATATCTTTGTTTTATGAATCTTAGATGAAGATTAAAATATTATTTTTTCTAGTCATCAATTTTCACTTTTAATACTTTTCCTGACACAGCATCTACTACTACATCATACTCTAATCCGTTAGCTTTTGCTTCAACTTTATAAACATATAAAGATACTCCATTATTTTGTGGTGCATAATCATCCTCGTATTTAGGTTTAATTTTTACAAAGTTAATATTTTGCTCCGGTACTGATATTGCATCTGCTACAATTGAGCGGATTTCTTGTTGTGATTTTATATTTTGTGTATTTTGCTGTGCATTATTGTTCTGAGTATTATTATTTGAGCTATTATTTCCACTATTGTTATTGTCATTTGAATTAGTTTGATTTCCTGTATTCAACTTAATATTTGAGTAAGCATCTTGAATTTTAGTTCTTTGTGCAGTCTCATATTTATCATAAGCATAAGCTCCAACTCCGCTCGTTACCACTACAGCTAACGCTCCAATAATTAATGGCTTTAAAAAACTTCTTTTTGTTTTTTTAGGTTCTTCATTATATTGGTTATCATTTTCTATAGTTTCAACATAAGTTCCTTCAATTGTTTCGATTTCGTTGTTATTAATATTTTTTGTCATTTTTAATTTACCTCTATTTCTTTATATTCTTATTTTATATTTCTTTTGTGAATCTCAAATGAAGATTTCACTTTTGTTCATCTCTTTTGATATTTTTATTATATCTTTGTTTTATGAACGCTAAATGAAGATTTCATTTTGTTCTTCTCTTTTGGTATTTTTATTATATCTTCGTTTTATGAACGCTAAATGAAGATTTCATTTTGTTCTTCTCTTTTGATATTTTTATTATATCTTCGTTTTATGAACGCTAAATGAAGATTTCATTTATTTTGAATTTTCATTATATTAAAAGCACACCTTCCTGTTTTAAAGATGTGCTTCATTATTCTTATATATTCACTACAAATTTTGTTCCTTTTGGTTTATTATCTAATACAGCTATTTTCCCATCATGTAATTCTACTATTTTTTTCGTAATAGATAACCCTAACCCCGAAGAATTATCCTCTGTTGTAGTTCTGGATTTATCTACTTTATAAAATCTATCCCAAATATGTTTTTTCTCATTATCACTTATTCCAATACCATCATCAGCAACTTCAAGAATTACTCTATTTCTTTTTACCAAACAAACTGTTACTTCCGTTTCAGCATATTTCAAAGCATTAGATAATAAGTTATCTATCATTCTCATAATTAAAGCTTCATTTGCAAGAACTATGATATTTTCTTCTATATTTATGGATAACTTTATATTCTTATTATCGAATAGAATTTTATAGTCTTCTAATGTATGTTTTATTTTGTCCGATAGAAGAATTTCTTCCTTTGGAATCTCTAAACGACTATCTAGTCTAGATAATTCTAAAATTTGATTAATCATAGAAGTCATTCTTTTACTTTGTCTTTCTATTACATCAAATGATTCTTTAGCATCTTCTATAGAATCTGTATATTTAACTCCATATTCACTTTCTGCCATAATTACAGAAATTGGTGTACGGAGTTCATGTGATACATCCGAACTAAATTGACGTTCTCTTTTCGATGAATTTTCTAGAGTTTCTAACATTTCATTAAATACTCTCCCTAATTTATGTACCTCATCTGCACCATCTTCTATATGGATTCGTTTAGTAAGGTCGTTACTTTTGGCAATCACCTCAGCAGTTTCGGTCATATCTCTTACAGGTTTCAATGAACTCCTTATTATCAAGTATCCACCATACATTATTACCAAAATAACGAACGGACTACCCACACCAATAATTAAAGGCAATATCCAACCGTTTATATTATTGGTAATTTGTACTATACCTCTCACATATTTTCCATTCCCTAATCTAGCAGAACTAGTTTCTGAATCATAATATAAATACTTATTATTATTTACATCTTTATATTCAGAAATAACTCCTAGACTAAAATCATTAACTTTAAAATTTCTAGGTACAGCCCCTGCAACAAGATTCCCATCTTTATCATAAACCGATAAGGTCACTCCATCTTCATACGGGGTAAACTTATCAGATCCGCTTGAGATTTCAGCTACCTCTTCTATCAATTTCTTTTCACTATTCTTTTCAACAACACTATCACTAACTAAAAATGTCCCAACTATCAGTGATCCTATTAATAAAACTATAAATGTTGTGTACCATAAAGTGATTTTGAAAGTTAATGATACTTTTCTAAATGAAAATATCGATAATTTTTTATTTTTATTTAACAAAGTATCCTAGCCCCCTTTTAGTATAAATAATAGTTTTATCCGTTCCATTGTCTAGTTTTTTCCTAATATTTTTTATTATAACATCTACTATATTAGAAGCCCCGTCATAATCATAATCCCAAACATGATTAAGAATCTGATCACGACTCAATATACTTTCTTTATTCTTCATAAGATACTCTAATACCTCATATTCTTTACCAGTTAAGCCTATATTCACATCGTTTCTAGTAACTTGTTTTTTGGCGATATCAAGCACAACATCATCGACTTGAATAACATTAGTTGCTAGACCATAGTTACGTCTCATTAAAACTCTTATTCTAGCAAGTAATTCATCAAATTCAAACGGCTTAACTATATAATCATCAGCTCCACTATCTAAACCGACAATTTTATCCTCTAAAGTATCTTTAGCAGTTAACATAATAACAGGTGTATTATTTTTGCTCTCGCGAAGCCTTTTGATAAACTCATAACCATCAACATTTGGCATCATAATATCAGTAATAATCAAATCATAGTCACTATAACTAACAAAATCTAATGCTTCTTCACCATCGAAACAGCTATCTACACTATAATTATTTCTTTTTAAGTGTTTAGTAATTATTCTATTCAAATCGCGTTCATCTTCTACAATAAGAATCTTCATAACAATCTCCTTATACTAAATTTCTACTATATTTTACTTAATTCACATATAAATGTAAAACAATAGTTCTTATATATTATAACTTCACTATCTAGAAATATTCTATAGTAAAAAAATGAATTTAAAATGAATAAAAAAGGAGTGACTCGAAAATCGCAATTTTGTCGAGTCTCCTCCTTGAATTTCTATTCACTTTCTTCAAGATTATAAAGTAATTCATATAATGCTTTTGCATCTAGTTTTTCTTTTTCTTCTTTACTAATATCTCGAACTAACTCACCACGGTGCAGCACTATTATTCTATTACCGTATTTCACCGCATCTTGAATATTGTGAGTTATCATTAAAGCTGTTAATTTTTTCTCTTCAATCTTTTGTCGAGTAAGTTCCATTATCTTCTTCTGTGTTTTAGGGTCTAATGCTGCCGTGTGTTCATCAAGAAGCAAAAGTTTAGGTGTTGTCATAGTCGCCATTAAAAGTGCAATAGCTTGACGTTGTCCACCAGATAAAAGACCCATTTCACTATCTAATCTATCTTCTAGCCCTAAGTCTAAAGTCGCTAGCAATTCTTTAAAAAGTTTTCTATCTTCTTTAGTAGTTCCTGGTTTAAAACCTCTAACTTTACCACGTCGTAGTGCTAAAGACATATTCTGTGCAACAGTCATACGAGGAGCTGTTCCATCAAGTGGATTTTGGAAAACTCTACTAATAAATCCAGCTCTCTTGTGTTCTACTATATTACTTACATCTTTTCCTTCGATTAAAATTTCTCCACCATCTAGTGAGAATGAACCCGCTAAGGCATTAAGAAAAGTTGACTTCCCTGCTCCATTTCCACCAAGAATAGTAATAAAATCACCATCTTTTATTTCAAGACTAACATTTTTTAAAGCATGTTGCTCTCTAATAGTTCCAGGAAAGAATGTTTTATCTATTTTATTAATTTTTATAAATGACATTTTCTACGCATCCTTTCTCTTAGCTTTTAATTTTAATTGAGGTAGAGTCAAGAATATAGCAATTACTAAAGCTGAAACTAATTTAAAGTCATTAGCTCCAATAATATTTAATTTTAACACTCCAACTAACAGTAATCTATAAATTATCGCACCACAAATTACACAAACTAATCTTGACGTAAAAGCCACATCTTTGAAGATTACTTCCCCAATAATAATTGCTGCTAACGCTACTACTATTACTCCGATACCACTGTTTACATCTGAATAACCATTATTTTGTGCTAAAATTGCACCAGCTAAAGAAATGATTCCATTAGCAAGCATTAATCCTAAAATCGTCATTGTTTTTGTAGAAATACCTAATGCTGTCGCCATTTTCTCATTATCTCCTGTTGCAATTAAACTCTGACCTAATTCTGTTGAAAAGAATAAAGACATAGCGATAATAATTAATCCAGAAAGAATAATTCCAACAAATACAGTATCATAATGAGTTGGTAAGTTTAATCCTTGAATTTTACTAAAAATTGTATCTTTATTGATTAAACTTAAATTTGGTCTACCCATAATTCTAAGGTTCACTGATAATAATGCAGTCATTGTTAAGATTCCTGCAAGTAAACTTGGGATTTTACAAACGGTAATTAAGAATCCAGTAACAAGACCTGCTAACATACCTGCCACTATCGATATCAATGTAGCTATAATAGGGTTGATCCCATTATGTATACAAATAACACAGACAGCTGCTCCTAAAGGATACGCTCCTTCAGTAGTCATATCCGCAATATTTAAAACTCTAAAACTTATAAACAATCCAAGCGATAATATACCCCACAGCATTCCCTGTGAAATCGCTGAAATAAATAGATCCATCCTGCACCTCTTTTATTTAATATTCCTTCTAATTTGATTTTATATAATTTAGAGCGACTCATAAACAATAATTTTTTCTATTGATTTGATGAGTCGCTCCTTTTAATTATTTATAATTCAAATAGCTTCTTAATAATATAATATCAATAATATTATTTTTTATCTACTACTTTTGCTTTATCTTTAATTTCTTTTGGAATTTCGATTCCTAATTGTTTTGCTTTTGCTTCGTTTAGATAGATAACACCTTCATTAGCAAGTACGATTGGCATATCTTTAGTATCTGCACCTTTTAATACTTTAGCAACAACTTTTGCAGTTTCAACACCGATTTGATATTGGTCAACACCTAGTCCTAATAGTCCTCCATCAGCTACCATTGTGTCTGCAGATGGGAATACAGGAATTTTCTTAGCATCTGTTACTTTTACTACTGTTGCCATTGCACTAGCGATTGTGTTATCGATTGGTACAAAGATTGCATCTGTTTGTGAAGCAAGACTTTCTGTTACTTGTTGAATATCATTTGTATTAGCTACTGATGAAACTTTAACTTCTAATCCTAATTCTTTAGCTAATTTTTCAGCTTCTTGAGCTTGTTTCACAGCGTTATCTTCACTTGCTGTGTAAAGAATTCCAACTTTCTTCATGTTAGGTAATACTTTTTTCATGATTTCAAGTTGTTGTTTAATTGGAGTTCTATCACTAACACCAGTAATGTTGTTTCCTGGTTTATCTTCAGCTTTAATTAATCCTGCTTCAACTGGATAAGTAATACCACCCATGATGATTGGTTTATCTTTAGTTGCATTTGATAGTGATAAAGTAGCTGGTGTTGTAATACCTACTAAAATATCGTTGTTATCTGTAACTAATTTTTGACCCATACTTGCTAAGTTACTTTGATCACCTTGAGCATTTTGAAGATCAATTTTTAAGTTCTTACCAACTTCATATCCTTCTTTTTTAAGTCCATCTTCTAAACCTTTATAAATTTGGTCAAGAGCTGGGTGACTAAGTAATTGAAGTACCCCTACTTTCACTTCTTTGTTATCAACCTTTTTAGTTTCTTCACCTTTTTTACTAGAGAAGAACCCATAACCTAATACACAAACTAATAATACCGCGAATGCTACAAAAATTTTATTTACTTTCATTTTAATAATCTCCTTTTACTTTTATCTTTAATAATATTTTTTGTAATCAAATTTTAGAAGCGTATCTATATAAAAAGACCACTAGAATTTTATCCAGTGGTCCTTACGTATAATTTTAATAATATAAAAAACCACCTAGATATTTCTATGTGGCCTCGATTTTTCCATCACAAATAATCCACATAGATACTTACTTCTCACCTGAGAGCCGTATCTATGTTAAAAAGAAACAAGATCGACTCAGTATCTAGTGGCTTTGCCAACGAATATTTAATTGTAGCGTGTCAACTTGATACAGTTTCATAAATCTTTTTTCTCCTTTACGTTTAATTCTTGTTTACATTATAGCAACACTTTTTTTTATTGTCAATATGTTTTTTAAAAAAATATCTAAAGAATTCTGATAATTCAAAAAACACTATATTTCATTATATAAAACTATACTACTTAATCCCCTCATGATAAACTATTTTCAAAAAAATATTATAAATATATTAACCCAACTTTATTTAATATTTCTGTACTACTTATATCGATTCACATTCAAACTCATTTTTGAAAACTATGAAAATAAGTCGTTTTCATAATTATAAAATTAGTATTTTAAAATTAATACACCTCTTAAAGTATTGATATTACTGTTATACATAGCGGATATACTACTTCTCATTGATTGTATTTTTCATGAAAATAAAATTGAAAATATATCAATTTTATGAAAATTTACACTTGAAAATACAGTTTCATAGGAGTATTATTAATATATGTTATTAAAAATAAGTTAGGAGAATTTTTATGGATAGCCATTCAGCTATAGAAAGAGAAAAATTATTTAACAAAGGATTTATTACAATAACTACAATTAACTTTATCGTATTTTTAATTTATTATTGTTTTGTAGTTATTACAGCTAAGTATGCAACTGCTGAATTAGGTGCTACTGCAGCACAAGCAGGTTTTGCCGCAGGTATTTATATTATTGGAACACTTGTCGCTCGTCTTTATATCGGTAAGAAATTAGAAATCATCGGTCGTAAAGAAATCTTACGATTTGGTGCTTTAATTTACTTAATTACAACTGCTGCATATTTAATTTCATCAAACATTATTATTTTAGATACTGTTCGTTTCTTAAATGGATTTGCTTACGGAACTATTTCTACTGCAGCAAACGCAATTGTTACAGCATACATTCCTAAAACACGTAATGGTGAAGGTATTAACTACTACGGTTTAAGCACAAGTTTAGCCGCTGCCATCGGACCATTTATCGGTATGTTATTACTACCAATTACTGGATTCAACGCAGTTATCATCTTAGCAATTGTATTATCAGTTGCGGTTACAATAGCTTGTTTCTTATTCCCAGTAAAAAATATTCAATTAGATGAAAAACAAATAAAATTACTAAACAGTTGGTCATTAAATACATTTATTGAATACAGAGTATTATTCATCTCTACTGTAGCCTTCTTAATAGGTTTAGCATATTCAAGTGTACTAGGATTTTTATCAATCTACGCTGATAGTTTAAACCTTTCTACTGCAGGAGCTTTCTTCTTTGTAGTATATGCATTAATCATTACAGCCACACGTCCATTTGCAGGCCGTATATTCGATGCTCGTGGTGAAAATGCAGTTATGTATCCAAGTTTTGTATTCTTAACACTAGGATTATTAATGTTAAGTTTCACAAATGGTAGCTTCATGTTACTATTCTCTGGTGCATTAATCGGTTTAGGTTATGGAACATTCATGTCAAATGGACAAGCTGTTTGTTTAAAACTTGTTGATTCTACAAAAGTAGGTATTGCACTTTCTACTTACTTTATCGGATTAGACCTTGGTTTAGGATTTGGACCTTACGCTCTAGGTACTGTTCACGGAATTCTATCATACAGAGGAATCTATATCCTTTGTGCGGTAATCACTATTGGAGTAACTGTTCTTTACGCAATGTTCTACAAAGGTAAAGAAGTACGCGTCTTAAAAACTAAAACTAGTCGATAGTAATATTAAAAACTTTAAAAAGTAGTCCTAATAAAGGGCTACTTTTTTATATAGATAAACTTTCATATTGAATAAAAGAGGTATGAGCACCACTCACACCTCTTTCTCTTTATTTTTCTGGATATCGTTTTGCGACATCTACTAACTTATCTTGTATTATCTTCTTAGGATCCTCATTTAGATGATAACACATTGCAAGAGAATAAATTAGAACATCTGCAAGTTCATCTTTTATCTCTTGAATATTATCTCCTTCTTCATTCCATTGAAAATGTTCAAGTAGCTCTGCCGCTTCTATTGAAATACTTTTAGAGAACCTTTCTAAAGTATCATACTTTTCCCATCCTCTTTTTCCTCTAAATTCCGTTATTATAGTTCTTAATTCTTCCATGTTTTACCCTTTAGATTAAACTATTATTTGTTAAATTATTATATAGATTATAAAATTCTGCTAAACTTAGAGTTTCACTTCTTCTTCCTGGCTCAATATCACTATCTACACAAGCATTTTGTAAGTCTTGTTTTTTATCCTTACCGTAACTTGAAATTAAGTTATTTAATAAAGTCTTTCTACGTTGAACAAAACACGAGCGTACGAATTTAAAGAACTTAGCATCTGTTTCAAATTCTCTAGTTTCTTTTGTCATGATTTTTACAACTGCACTCTCAACATTCGGTGCAGGTACAAATACCTTTTTCGGTACAGTAAATAGATACTCAACATCAGTGTAGTAATTTAATAAAATCGTTAATGAGTTGTAATCTTTTGTTCCTACTTTCGCATTTAATCTATTAGCAACTTCTTTTTGCATCATAACTACATAACCATCGATTTTCTCAGTATTCTCGATTAAATGAGTTAAAATTGGAGTTGTGATGTAGTATGGTAAGTTTGCGACTACCATGATTTTCTCACAATCTGACATCTTCTCCGCGATTATTTTATCAACATCAACTTTTAAGATGTCATTATTAATAATCTCAACATTAGAATAATCAGCAAGTGTCTCTGATAAAATCGGTAGAAGTCTACCATCAATTTCAAATGATATTACTTTTTTAGCTTTTTTAGCTAGCGCTTCTGTAAGAGAACCAATCCCAGGTCCAATTTCTATTACTCCTACATTTCCATTTACTCCAGCTCCATCAACAATTCTATTTAAGATATTCGCATCTATTAAAAAGTTTTGTCCTAAACTCTTCTTAAACGTGAATCCATGTTTTTTTAGTATCTCAAAAGTTTTCTTAGGTGTTCCTATCATTATTTTAATCCTTTACTTATTTTTGTCATTTCATCTATTAAACGTTCTTTAGAAATATTATACATATTAAGTTTATTCAATAATTGTTTAGCGTTGGTATATCCTATATTTAATCTTTCACAAAGTTCTTCTCTTAGAACTTTTGAAGTAGACCCTCCTACCAAACCTAACTCTATCAATATTTCATTACTTATATCATTTTTCACCTCATCCATCGGTGTATAATGATTTTTTATAGCCGCTATAATATCTTCTTTACTTGCAGCTTCTATTCCTATTTTTCCTTTACTATCTACGGCTTTTTTATTTGAAATATACGCATGTTTTGCCGTAGGGATATTTTTTTCTATAATACCTCTAATTCTTTTTCCCGCATAATCAGGATCCGTTAAAACTATTAATCCTCTTGTTTTTTCTAGAAAGATTAGACGTTCTATTTTTTTCTTAGTTAGGGCAGATCCATTAGTTTCAAATGTATCACAATCTATTGCTTCTTTTACCCTATTAGTATCATCTCTTCCTTCTACTACTATTATTTCTTTGATTTTCATTTTATTATCCTTTAAAAAATTCATCAGTCTATTATAACATATTTAGACAAATTTTGCTCATACTAGCATGAATATTCCAAATAGTTATGTAGTTCATGTGTAATTTCATGGTGAACTTTATACTTATATCCATCACAAAGAAAATTCTTTTTTAATTCAAATTTATCTTTTAGCTTAATTTTTTCTAGTGCTTTTCCCTTCTTACATACTAGTATTTCCCAATGTTTATCAAACTTAACTAGGTAACAATCATAGATTGTATCTTCTCCATATGCACCAGCCAAATATAAAAGTCCCACAAGGTCTAATAGTATATGCCAAAATTTTACCGTTTTTCTTCTTTCTAACAAATAAACCTTCTCACTCTTATTAAGATAATTATATAATTCTTCCATAATCCCCACCTCTTTATACTAATTATATCATAAAAAATTCCTCTGCAGAAAAACCTGCAAAGGAAATTTTATTAATGTATATCTTTTTTCTTAAAGTTAGCTCCACTTACTTCACTAACTGTTCCAATCGATAGAAAGGCATTCTTATCATTTCTAAAGACTATTTTCTTAAGTTTTGATTCTTCAATACGAGTGATTACACAAAATATGATTTTTGTTTCTTGTCCTGAATAACCACCTTCTCCATGTAATAGAGTCACACCACGACCTAATCTATCTTGAATTTCTTGACTTATTACTTGATAGTTGCTCGTAATAACCATAACCGATTTAGAATCATTAAGCCCCTCAATAACGATATCCATCACTTTAGATGCTACGAAGTAACTTATCATAGAATATAATGCCGCTTCCCACGTGAATACAAATCCAGAAGCAATAAAGATAATAACATTTATCCCAAGGACCATTTCACCCACAGAAATCGGTAACTTTTTAGTAGCATAGATAGAAAACATCTCACTTCCATCTAACGTACCACCATTTCTAATAACTAATCCTACTCCTATTCCAAGTATTATCCCACCGAAAATACATGCTAAAAACGGATCCGTAACAAGTGGTGGAATACTATGAAAATATGACGTTGCTACAGAAAGTATTATAATACCAAAAATAGAAGCGATCGCAAATCCTTTACCTATCTGTTTATATCCCAAATATAGAAATGGAATATTAAAGATTAGAATAAAAACCCCAAGTGGTAATCCCAAATAGTGACGTGCAATAATAGACACACCAATTACTCCACCATCTAATATATTATTAGGAATTAAGAAAAATTCTAATCCCGCTGCAAAAATTA
>ENA-OWMY01000576-OWMY01000576.1-metagenome-genome-assembly--contig:-NODE-576-length-10993-cov-18.344487_pt1 | contig 10993 bp, 8 predicted proteins | sample MGYA00245358_ERZ651122 | MGnify/ENA primary metagenome ERZ651122 (study PRJEB26857, sample SAMEA4031752) | metagenome | biome: human; feature: oral; material: saliva | place: Philippines | collected 2014...
TCGGCGCGTTCGTGGACATCGGCGTCCATCAGGACGGCTTGGTACACATCTCCGCCCTGTCCAATAAATTCGTCCAAGACCCGCGCGAAGTGGTGAAAGCCGGCGATGTGGTGAAAGTGAAAGTGCTGGAGGTTGATGCCGCACGCAAACGCATTGCGCTGACCATGCGACTGGATGACGAACCGGGCGGTGCAGCCAAAGGCAACAGGCCGTCTGAAACCCGACATCAAGAACGCCTCGACCGCAAACTCCAACGTAACGAGCGCGCCCCGACCAATTCGGCGATGGCGGATGCGTTTGCGAAGTTGAAGCGGTAAGGGGAGAAGAAAATTCAAACTGATTCTGATAAGATAGTTCAATAACTTTAAATTATTACGGGTAAATATAATATGAAAAATGTTTTACACAACTTTTTACAAAGCGATAAACGTACATTATCTGTGTGTGGCATGGCACATGAAGGTCTACGAAAATTGTCCATGATCAAACAAATTATTGAGGAATCAGGAAGGGAATGCGTGGTGCTGTCACCTAATTCCCGTCTTACTGCCACAGGTAAAAGTATTTACAGTCATTTATTTTGCATCTCTTCGCAAAAAAACAAAGATATCAATCGAGATTCTTGTGAAAATGATGATTTTGAGTCGGAGTCACGTGAAGATAATGACTTTGAGCTGAAGCCAAATGAAGATAATAACTTTGAGCTGGAGTCTAGAAAACTATCTACACGAAAATATTCTTTGAAACCGAATACTGATCGTGAACACTGTGTCTATTTACTAACTTATGCTCATTTGCTAAGTGATGCTAAATTTGTTACGCCAGATGGCAAGCAATATGGGAGTGGTGTTTTACTGGACGATTTTTTTAAATTTGCCGATTTTGAAGACTCGGCGCGAAAAGCGATATTTTTGGTAGATCCATATCAAATTCAGCGTAACAAGAAGTTATTAACTGAATGTGATGAAGTTTTTAAGCTACCTTTACCTGACCCCGATACGCTAAATTCTGCACAGTCAAAAAATATGGCACATTTAGCGTGGGCAATTGAAAAACAGCGGTTTGCTATTTTTGACTTGGCTGTCGATAACAATCTTTTAGTACAAAATGATAATACGCTTGCAGCACAACAGCTTATTTCGGCTTATCAGGGAGATTCTTCTGTCTGGTATTTGGCGGAAACGCATTTCCATACTCATAGGCTGACTCAGTGGTTGCGCCCCAAACTGTTACAAAAAACTGATGTTAAACCTTTGGAAAGCGGTGATTGGGTAGAAATTTATGTGTGGCCACATGAAGAGGAAGATGACCCTATTGAGGATAAAGTCATAATATATCCTGGCAACTTGGAAATTATTAAAGCAGTAGGGACGGAAAGGAAATGTTCTCAGCCGTTGAGAGGACGTGACCAAGAAATTGATTTTCATCTCCTGAATTGTACGCTAGCAAGAGGTGAATCCAATCAAATTTTGCTGGAGTTTTTGACTGCTGAAAAACCTGAATTGGATGCAGATACCTCCATTGCTGTTCGAGTTTGGGAAAATAAGAGAAAAGAAAGCATAGCATATATTCGTTATGGCTATGCTGCCACTGTGCACCATGCTCAGGGTATGTGGCGTGATATGGTTTATATCAACTGTAGCCACAGTGCTGGTAAACACTCGGAAGGTTTTTTTCGCTGGTTGTATTCTGCATTGACAGTTGCTAACAGCAAAACGGTTTTATTAAATTTCACACCCATCCATCCATTTGATCAAGCCATTTGGAAAATACAAAATGTTCAAACTGAAATTCCCGAGAAAATCCGTATCGGTGCAGGCTGGACTTGGCAGAATGACAAGAAATCAGACGGTCTGAAAGATTATCTTAGTCAAATTGTATCAAGGTTCGGTTACACATTTACGCAAATTGCATCTTATCCTTATCAAGAAGTTGTTCAACTAGAAAACGAAACGGAATCTTTTCCCTTGCGATTGGCATATAATGGTAAAAATCAGGTAACTGCATTTCATACTAATACAATGGAAACTTATTGGAAAGATTTATCCGCAATCTCCCAAGCTTGTATTGAATTTAACCAATATTCCAATAATGCCCAAATGCTACTGCTTTTTTTAGTCAAACAACTCAACCCACATAACTGGTTGATTGTTTCTGCAGTACAAGAAAACGATTACCGCTTGAACATCACCTTTGCTCGTGCCTGTAATGAAAGGGTGAGTGGTGAAATCAATTTTGATAAACAAGGTATTGTTTCCAGCTTACGGATTTTGGCATGCTCACAAGAACATTTGGTTGAGGAATTAAAAGGATTGCTGTCATGAATAGCAATCAGATTAAAGAATTAAGAAATGCCGGTAATTTTCAGGCGGCCATAGAGCAAGGATTGCCGCATATCACGGATTTTAAGGTTTTGATACAGGTAAACTGGGCATATTATGGTCTAATCAAACAGCTAGTTACACAAGCACTTAATGCATCTCAATCCCCTTATGGCCTTATTCGTAAGATATACGATACTGCACGAGCCTATGCGAAACTTCCTAATCGTCGTGCTGATTCATCACTATCTAACATTTTGCGCGAATTAGGTAAGATTTCGTCTTATTCTCCGGATTATTTAAAATTTGTTTATTGGGTGTTGCGGATAAACGGCATACAAGATAGTGATTGGCAGGCAACTGAATTTCAGGGGAAACGCTATTCTCCACTAGTCTGCACCATGGCACGAAGTTTGGCAAAATGGGCAAACAGTTTTCCACAATATGCTAAACCAGAGGATTTAGCACATATTGTTGCTTGGTTGGAAAATACGCGACCCGTTGCTGAAAATGATGATGCTTTGTGGTTGGATTGGGATAGGGTCAAACTACTGAAGCGTTTAGACAAACATGCTGAAGCGGCTAAAGTATTAGCTTCTGTACTGAAAGCCAAACGTAACGAATTTTGGGTTTGGCAGGAAGCTGGGCGGCTTTATACTCACGAACAGCCCGATTTAGCACGTGCCTGCTATTGTCGTGCGTTGGAGTGCAAAGCCAAACCTGAATTTACTGTAAATGTGCATACTGAATTGGCATTGCTTTTGGCTGAGCAGGGCGATACGGCTTGGGCAATAGCAGAAATTCTGGCAGTGTTAGATATTCGTCAAAAACAAAATTGGAAAATTGGTGAAGATTTACAAAAAATCATGAGTGAAAGCTGGTATAACCCTGCCGCTACAGATTTACCTGATAGAGCAGAACGTTATGCTCTATATGCTCCTGAGGCTCTGATGTTGTGTTTTGATGACGTACACGAGCAGAATGCCAGTTTTGTGGAGATTTTGGAACTACCTCCTCAAAAAAATGTTCCCAATAAAAAACAGAAGCGTTTGGCAAAATTTATTATTCAAACTAATAAAGGTAAAGCTGTTTCTATCTTGTCAACAAACTGCCAAACTGTATCTAACTGGGATGCTGGTACACCAGCTCTGTTAACGTTGGGGATGGCAGAAAATGCACAAAAAGTCGTTATGCATACAGCGTTACGAACTGATGGTATGTTATGGGATTGTGCCAATCAGATGGTGGGGGTGGTACAAGATAGTCGGGATGATTGTATTTGGCTGTTTCTCAATCGCGATGAACAGATAAAAATTCATTTGAAAGAATGGCAGGGGGAGCGCCCAACAGTTGGGACGTTTGCTCGGTTGTGTACTTCCATTAATCCTAAAAAAGAGCGTATTGAAGTTTTATTTGCTCAAACTTGTGAACCATGTGAAATACAAGACGTAAAAACTATTTCAGGCTGTCTGCGCCGGCATGAAAAGGGATTTGCTTTTGTGGATGATGTATTTATTGCGCCACATTTGTTGGTAGAATTGGCAGATGATGTGCAGCAGGTAGAATTAGTTGCGGTATATGCTAAAAATCCTAAAAAGTTAGAATATAGCTGGCGTGCCGTTTGTATTAATGGTTCTTGCTAGTTATAAGCTATAAAACTTGTTATTGTGGGCGTTATATCTATGCTAAATATGAATACGTTGTTTATCAGTAAGCTGCTTGAGAAGTCTGAAAAAATAGTAAATATTAGAGCGAAAAGTAGCCTGTAAATTCAGCAATGGCAGATGCGTTTGCGAAGTTGAAGCGGTAAGGTAGAAAACCAATTGAAGGCCGTCTGAAAAATGATGTTCAGACGGCCTTTATCGTATGGGGCGAATGAGATAATTGGTGGAATGGATATAGTGATGCGCCCGTTGAATGTTACCGATACATTTTGTAGTAGGTACATGCAAATAAGCGTATAGTTCCAAATATCACAAACCCATCATCACAACCTTAGGAGTTCAAACCATGAAACCTGTTTTGTTTGCCGCGCTGATTTCCTGTTTCTCCGTTGCTGCGTATGCGGCCTGTACCGACAGCCAGCAGCAGTGCGTGATTTATAAAAACGGCAATGTCGCGACAGAAGGCGGCTGCACGGTCAGCAAGTGCCAAAGTGCCGATGCGCAAGTGTTGAAATGGAAGCTGAAAAACGGCAAAGGCGTAACCGTTGAAATCGGAAAAAACGGTAAGGTTTTGGTGAACAAAAAACCGGGTGCGAAAGCGAACAACAGCAATGCGTCAGGCATGGGTTTGACATGCTATGCCGCCGATGCGGACAAACGCGAACAGTTCTGCTCGACCAATTATTGATTGGATTGTTGCTTTGATTAAAGGCCGTCTGAAAAGTGTTTCAGACGGCCTTGATGTTTATCCTTCCGATATTTTTTCATTGAGAAAGTCGATAAAGCTGCGCACTTTCGCGCTGAGAAAGGCCCTGTCGACATAAGTGGCGTTCAGTTGGTCTGTCCAGATGGTGTAATCGGGCAGGAGTTGGATCAATGTGCCGTCCTTCAATTCCTGCTGAACCGCCCAAAGGGGCTGATAGCCTATGCCTGCACCTGATTTAATCAGCTCGCGGATCATCAGTGTGTTGTCGCTGCGGATAACCGGGGAGAGGTGGAGAATGGCTTTTTCTGCGGTAGCGCGGTGGGTAATTTCCCAGTCTTGTTGACTGGTATAGGACGGCAGGATGGCTTGGTGCTGCATGACGGCTTCGGGTGTATCGGGTGTGCCGTGTCGGGCAAGATAGTCGGGGGCGGCAAGCAGGACGAACTCGATTTTGGCCAGCGGTTTGACGATCAGCGAAGGGGAGGGGGTTTTGGAAACGCGCAAGGCGAGATCGAAACCTTCGGCAATGAGGTCGATATGGCGGTTGTCGAGGACAAGGTCGAGCGTGACTTTGGGATAACGCTGGCGGTATTCGGCCAACCATGCGCTCATATTGCCGCCTGCAAACCACAGGGGCATGGTTACGCGCAACATGCCTTGCGGCGTGTCGGCACCGCCAGCCGCTTTTTGGGCGGCGGTGTCCAAGGTATCCAGCGCGTAGCTGCATTGGCGGTAGTATTCTTCGCCTGCTTCGGTCAGGTGGAGGTTGCGGCTGTTGCGGTGTAAGAGCTTGGCTTGAATGGTGTTTTCCAGATGGCTGACGTGTTTGCTGGCCATGGCGGTGGAGATGTCGAGCTGATCGGCGGCACGGGTAAAACTGCCGCTTTGAACCACTTGGCGGAAAACTTTTAGGCTAAATAGGGTATCCATGATTTCTTATTAGGAAACGTTGTATCAATAATTCGAGTATATATCTCTTACTGAGAATTATCTATACTGCACTTATTGAAATTGCTCCCTACCTCTTTCAGGTAGCCATTTAAGATAAGGATTATTAAGATGTCAGCCCTCAAATCATTCCAACCTGTTGTATTGTCTGTCTTGCGTATTGTTGCGGCGTATCTGTTTTTGCTGCATGGCACGGCCAAGTTTTTCAGTTTTCCGATGTCCATGGGCGGCGCGCCTGAAGGCTTGATGCTGATGGCCGGTATTTTGGAAATTGTCGGCGGTATCTTATTGATATTGGGCCTGTTTACCCGTCCGGCTGCGTTTGTTTTGTCCGGTCAGATGGCAGCCGCCTACTTTATGGCGCACGCGTCTTCTGGTAATATTTTGTTCCCATTGGCCAACCATGGCGAATCTGCCGTTTTGTTCTGCTTCGTGTTTTTGTATCTGGCAGTAGCCGGTGGCGGAGCGTGGGCGTTGGATAACGTTTTTGGTAAAGATAAAGATTAATTTAAGGAAAAGATCATGACTTATTCTGTTTTGCAACAAGCTGCTGAAACCCGTCGTTCTATCTATGCATTGAACAACACCCTGCCTCTGTCCAATGAGGAAGTAACCAAAATCATCGAACACGCCGTTTTGCATACGCCGTCTTCTTTCAATTCGCAATCTGCCCGAGTGGTCGTATTGTTTGGCGAAGAACATGCCAAAGTGTGGCATTTTGTCGAAGAAGCGTTGCGTGCGGTTGTTCCTGCCGAGCAGTTTGAAGCCACCGCACAAAAACTGAACTTGTTTAAAGCAGGCGCGGCAACAGTTTTATTCTTTGAAGATCAATATGTTGTCAAAGGTTTGCAAGAGCAGTTCCCATCTTATGCGCCCAAATTCCCGATCTGGGCGGATCAGGCAAATGCCATGGTTCAATATGCTGTGTGGACAACATTGGCGGCTGCCGGTATCGGCGCCAATCTGCAACACTACAATCCGCTGCCTGACGCGGCCATTGCCAAAGAATGGAACTTGCCGGGAAGCTGGTTGTTGCGTGCGCAAATGGTGATTGGCGGTATCGCAGCTCCTGCTGGCGAAAAAACCTTCCAACCAATCGAAGGCCGTCTGAAAGTATTTGGCGTATAAATGAAATGATGTTTTCAAAAAGGTCTCAGTTTTTGTAATTGTAATGCTTTTATTACAAATGATATATATAATTAGAAGTATATATGCGAATTGCGTTCTTATGGGCTATTTCTAGGGTAAAGAGTAAAGATTGAAGCCTGACCGGTGGCAGTTTGCGTATAAGATCTAAAACAGGGAAGGACTCATGTCCATTCTATTAATAATTGCGAGGAATTTAAACGATGCAACTTTCCAAACTGACGGCTGCGGCAGTTTTGGCAGTATCTATGCTGTCTGCCTGTACATTAAGTAACAACAGATGGTCAAACTTTGACAACCACTCATCTCAAATTAAACCGCAAGTAAATCAAGCCGGTTTGGTCTTCTATCGTGCCGATGCGGGTGCAAACCCAATTGCAGTCAATATCAAAGTTAATGGTGAATACCTGTCATCTCTCCAAGTAGGTGGTTTTGCAAAGACAGAAATTTGCGCGAAGCCTGCAACTTTGGAGGCCCAATACGTGGCAGCCAAACCTACAACAAAACTCAACGTAAATTTAACAGAACAATCGGTACATTATTACCAAATTGATGCAACAAACGTTTCAGTGCCTCAAATCAAAGAGGTTGATGCAGCAACAGCACAAGAAGCATTAAAGAAACTCAAGCATCAAGCCCACACAATTTCACGCATTAACGAAACAGCCTGTGCGGCCAACTAAACAAATTTAAAAGGGAAAATCCATGTCAAAGAATATCAGCGTAAAAATCAATAGTGGCAACGAAACCGTTGAGACCGTCAAACTGAACGCAACGAATAAAAAAGTCATTATCAAAGCACAACCGAATGTGAACTACGAATTGGTTGACGACAATACCCAATATGCCCCAGAAACTATCGATACCAAACGCATCGGTAACGACCTTCACATTGCATTTGAAGGCACCGACATTAATCAAGAATCCGATTTAGTACTGGAAGGCTATTACGAAAACAACAATACCGAATTACTTTTGGGTAAGGCGGAAAACGGCCGATACTACGCCTATGTACCGCAAAGCGGTGTTGAAAGTGATGCAGTTACCTTATTGGCAGAAGAAGTATTTGCTCCACAGGCATTAGGTGGTAATAGCGTAGCTACACCATTTTGGGCATTTAATCCTAATTGGCTGTGGGTTGCAGCTGGAGTGGTAGCAGTAGGTGGCATTATTGCTGCTGTAAGTGGTAGCAGTGGTAGCTCATCTGCACCAGTTGGTAACTCAGCATTGAATGATGCATTGGATAAAGTGAAAGCAGCGGAAGCGGCAGAGAAAGCCGCCGAGAAAGCGTTGGCGGATGCAAATGCAGACGGCATTATCAGCCAAGCAGAAGCGGATGCGATTGCGGCATTAAATGACACGGTAAATAGCACGAAAGCGGCAGCAGATGCGGCGGTGAAAGCATTGCCGGAAGGTGCGAAAGATGCGGAAGGCAACACCAAAGCATCATTGCAAACCCGTACAGACGATGTAAATCCAGTTGCCCTACCAACCGTGACAGATGCGAACAACAACGGCATCAAAGACAGCGATGAAGCGGCGATCAAAGATGCATTGGATAAAGTGAAAGCAGCGGAAGCGGCAGAGAAAGCCGCCGAGAAAGCGTTGGCGGATGCAAATGCAGACGGCATTATCAGCCAAAAAGAAGCAGATAACTTAACTAAGTTAAATGCTAAAGTAGCTGAAACCAAATCAGTAGCAGATGCAGCAGTGAAAGCACTTCCTGCAACAGCAAAAGATGTGGAAGGAAATACGCCTACTTCGTTACAAACTCGCGTAGATAATGTAAATGAAGTAAATGTTCCAGCAGTGACTGAAGCTAGAGTAACTATAGCTAACTATACTGATGATTACGGCAGCAAAACAGGTACATTTGGAACCAATACAAAAACTGATGACAATACGCCGACTATTAATGGTAAAACAACGCTTCCTTCTAGCAAAGTTCATCTCTATGAGATCAACTTAGATGGTGCGTTTGTGAAATTAGGATCAACAACCGCGGATTCTTCAGGTAACTGGAGTTATGAGCCGACTTGGTTAACTAACCGTGAACACAAGATTTATGCATCTAGCACTGAAATTACATCAAAAGAAGATGCACAATCTTCTATTGTGATCGATGTGGAAGGGGTAACAACACCTCCAATTAACGTAGGGGCAAAAGGTGAATATTGGAGTGCAACGACCGTTGGTGATATCACTGGTGATGGCTATGATGATATCGGTATGGGTTCTTGGAAGGCAGAAAAACCAGATGTTTTGATGGGTATGGGTACTCAATGGGAACCTAGTGTTGTGGGGACTAATTTTATTAGAAATCCAGTATGGCACCAGGCTGGTGTGGGTGATGTGAATGGTGATGGCTATAACGATGTATTGTTTGGTAATGCAGCGAAAGATAACCCAATAAGTACACTTTATACCGGGGGTTTTAGTGGCTTATCCTCAAGTAAAAATATCGGTAACGGTATTGCAGCCGCTGCTGGTGATGTAAATGGCGATGGTATTGTTGATATGATTCTGATGGGAGCAACCTCATCTAATGTTTATTACGGTAGTACTAGCGGAAACTATACGAAAGGTTCAAATCTTTCATTTGGTTACAATAGTGGGGCCAATAATGCCTCTTGGGGTGCACAACAATACGCTGCAGGTGTGGGCGATTTCAATGGTGATGGCTATAATGATGTTGTGACTACTAATGGTATTTACTTCGGTAGTGCCAGCGGCTTGAGTGAATCCAATAAAATCAGCTTTAACCATGGAGTAACTTCTGCAAATGCGGCTGGTGATGTGAATGGCGATGGCTATGCTGATGTTGTAGTTGTGGATGGCGCTAATCATAATTCGTATGTCATTTTTGGTGGCACCAATACAGGAACAATCACATTATCAACCAGTAGAGGAAATGGTTCTATTTCTGGGGCAAATGGTGGTTTTGCAATTAGTACGACTAACGCATCACTTCAGCCTGTTGAATTTAGTAATGCAGTAGGCATTGGTGATGTAAATGGTGATGGTTTGGCAGATGTGTTAATTACTACTTATGGTAATACTGGTTCCGGGGCATCGGCACAAGCTGCGTATGCAAACTATAAAACAGATTCATATATTGTTTTCGGAAAAACTGATACTAATGCGGTTGATCCCGCAGCTTTAGGCAAAAAAGGTATTATTATGCCTAATAACCAAGCGGACGGTTCATCTTCGGTGGGTATGTTTGATATAAACGGTGATGGTTTAGCTGATGTTTACATTAACTCGTACAACACTGCAGGTAAATTGTTCTATGGTGGTTCAAGCTTAGGTGCGGAGCCAACAGTAAAAGGTTCTGGTGATGTAAGTGGTAACGCGAACAGTAACTTTATTGTTGGTAGTGCTGATAACGATACTATTTATGGTAACGGTGGCGCAGATATCATCTACGCTGGTTCAGGTGATGACTGCATCGTATTAAATGCTGATAACTTGGGCTATTTAAGCAAAGGATTCCAAACCGCTAATGCTGATGGTTCTGCAATCAATGAAGGTAAAGGTCGTCTTGCTCGCATTGATGGTGGTAATGGCCATAATACGCTAGCCTTTGACAGTGATGTAACCGAAGTTGATTTAACTAAGATCGACAATGTTGGTACAGGCTTTATGAAGACTGCTGTAGGTATGTCTCGTATTGCTAATATCGACCACATTGATTTAACCGGTAGCGCAACTAAATTAGTGTTGGAAGCTAAAGATGTATTAGATATGAACCCTGGTTTGAAATCTTATGATAAATCTTCAGCGACACACCAATTAATGGTTAGCGGTGATGCTGGCGATACTGTTACAATCAAAGATGTTGGTAACTGGAATCAAACTTCAACTACAACCAATGTAAACGGACACACTTACAACGTTTATACATCAATAGCTACAAATGGTGCTCAACTTTTGGTCGAGACGGATGTTCATGTTGAATTTGTTGGTTAATTTATAAACTAAGCATAGAAGCCCTCCTAGTGATAGGAGGGCTTTTTTTATTTTAGCTTTGATTGAGAATGAATTGAAATTGGGTAAAGAAAAAGGCAAAGGTCTCAGGCCGTCTGAAACCTGAATCTTGGTTTCAGACGGCCTTTTTTAAAACCGCTGTTTATGGACGGTATTCCGGTTTCATGCCGTTGGGCAGGAGTTGCCATACATAGCCGGTGGTTTTCATTTTGCCAGCC
>ENA-OWMY01000579-OWMY01000579.1-metagenome-genome-assembly--contig:-NODE-579-length-10981-cov-8.498078_pt1 | contig 10981 bp, 5 predicted proteins | sample MGYA00245358_ERZ651122 | MGnify/ENA primary metagenome ERZ651122 (study PRJEB26857, sample SAMEA4031752) | metagenome | biome: human; feature: oral; material: saliva | place: Philippines | collected 2014 | study...
ATACATAACGTTTGTCTTCTTTACTCATGATGAATGCACCACTTGTACGTTTTGTACCTGGTTTTGTTTTAATAATTTGTAATGCTGGACGAACAGTATCTCCAGTAGAGTGAATTGCTCCAGATACTAATCCTTCAACTTCACCAGTGTATACTAACATAGTTCCGAAGTAGTTAACATCTTTTAATAATTCACGAGCTTTTTCTTCAGTTACTTTTCCTGCACGACGCTCTACAAACTTAGCAACTAATTCTTCTAATTTTTCGTAGTTTTCGTGATCAATAACTTCTAAATTAGAAGCATCTAAAGATAATCCTTTAGCAATCTCTTCTACTTTTTCTTTTTTCCCAACTAACACAGGTTTAACATAACTAGTAGCGCCTAATTTAACAGCCGCTTCTAATACACGCTCATCATATGCTTCTGGTAGTACGATACGTACATTTTTCCCTTCTAATTTTTGTTGAAGTTCTACAAATAAATCATTTGCCATCTTCATTTCCTCCTAATTGTATATAATGTCTTTAATATGTCTTATCGGCTTTAAACTTAAAGCATCGAAAAGACTGCCCTTACCTAATATAGTATACCCTAATAACAATCCTATATAAAATATAATGATCATTAAGGCTATGTTTCGCAAATATCTTACTAATTTATCATTTGATTTCATAATAAATTCCTACTCATCTATTCTTTGAATATCTGCACCTAGTTTTCTCATTTTTTCTTCGATGTCTACATATCCTCTATCAATGTGGTAAATATCAATAACTTTAGTAGTTCCTGTAGCCATTAATCCAGCTATGACAAGAGCTGCTCCAGAACGTAAATCCGTTGCTTTAACAGTAGTTCCTTCTAAATGAGGTAATCCTTCGATTAGTGAACTTCTACCTTCAATTCTAATCTTCGCATTCATTCTGCGTAACTCTTCAACATGCATAAATCTATTTTCAAAAACAGTCTCAGTAATAGTACTAGTACCATCAGCTAATAATGTTAATACACACATAATAGACTGCATGTCTGTTAAGAATCCTGGGTGAGGTAATGTCTTAACATCTACGGGTTTTAAACTTTCTAGTTTATTACTTACACGCATAGACGTTTCATCAACTACTTCAATATTAACACCCATTTCGCGCATCTTACTTACTAAGGCAACATTGTCTTTATAAGGCGCACCTTTAACTAGTACGTCCCCTTTAGTTGCTGCAGCTGCAATCATATATGTAGCAGCTTCTACACGGTCAGGCATCACTGTATATTCAGTACCTACTAATTTTTCTACTCCTTCGATAACTAAAACAGAAGTTCCTTTACCTTCAATCTTAGCTCCCATCTTAATTAAGTAGTTAATCATATCCTCAATTTCTGGCTCTTGGGCTGCGTTAACAATAGTAGTTTTTCCTTTTGCTAAACAGCTTGCCATAATAACGTTTTGAGTACCACCTACACTTGGGAAATCGAAGAAAATCGTTGTTCCTTCTAATTCTTTTTCTGCTCTTGCCTCAACAAAACCAGCATCTTGAATAATTGTAGCTCCTAGTGCTTCAAACCCTTTTAAGTGTTGATCAATAGGTCTACTTCCAATTGAACATCCACCAGGCATTGCCACTTTAGCACTTCCTTCACGTGCTAACATTGGTCCTAAAACTAAAAATGAAGCACGCATTTTACTAACAAATTCAAATGAAGCCTCTGTTAGTAATGGTTTTCTTGCATCCATTTCTAAAGTATTTTCTTCTGGTTTATAATCTACCTTTACTCCTAGACTTTCAAATAATAATCCTATTGTCTTAATATCTGATAACTTAGGAACATTATAAAATTTACTTGTACCCTCTGTTGCTAATAAACCTGCAGCTAAAATTGGTAAAGCTGCATTCTTCGCACCAGAAACTTGTACTTCTCCTATTAAAGGTGTTCCACCTTTAACGACTATCTTTTCCAAGTTGTTTCCTCCATCTCTATATTTACATTTTATATCACATATAATACTACCACAAATTTAAAAATAAATAAAGTTTGAATAAATATTTTTAAAATTTATTTTATTAAGAAAGTATACCTTTTCTATACATGAAATATAAAACTAGATTTAAACAAATATTTAATATTATTTTATTAAAATCTAGTAATATTGAAATTAGCTCGTATTTAAATACGAAATATCAAAATTATTCTGCAAGAATGAAAATAAATTTTTTCCAGAAATTTTATATTTATCTTGCAGAATAATCTTTAACTTTATACTATTTTAATTGAATAATTCTCTCAATTACAATTCATCAAAGAATGATAATTGCGCTTTTTCAGGAAGACCTTTTAATGTTCCCATTTCTCTTAAGTATTCTACTACCGTAGATGAAACACTTCCTCGTTTTGAGAAATCTTCAATTGATAAAAAGGCTTTTTCTTCTCTCGCTTGAACAATTTTGTTCGCTACGTTATCCCCAAGTCCAGGAACAATCGAAAACGGTGGGATTAACGTATTTCCTTCAATTATATAATCATGACTTGCTGATTTTTCTAAATCAACTTTCGAGAATGTAAATCCTCTTTCCATCATCTCATTTGCAAGTTCATAACTTACAAGAGCATCTTTATCTTTATTCGATAATTCATTTTTATCTGTAGTTTTAATTTCTTTTATTTTTGCTTTTAGTGTTTCTGCACCCTTAACAACTGTAATAATGTCAAAATCACTAGCTCTGACAGAATAATAAGCACAGTAGTATGTTAATGGTTGATGCACTTTAAACCAAGCAATTCGAAGCGCCATAAGTACATATGCACATGCATGGGCTTTAGGGAACATATACTTGATTTTTTTACATGAATCAATATACCATTCTGGTACATTATTATCTATCATCTCTTTTTCAAAGTCTTCCGTTAATCCTTTACCTTTCCTTACACTTTCCATTATTTTGAAAGATAAACCTTCTTCTAAGCCAGCATGAATTAAATATACCATAATATCATCACGACAACCAATTACATCTTTAAGTTCACAAGTACCATTTTTGATTAATTCTTGAGCATTACCTAACCAAACGTCCGTTCCGTGAGACAATCCAGATATCTGAACTAATTCTGAGTATGTAGTTGGTTTGGTATCATCTAACATTTGAATAACAAAGTTTGTTCCAAACTCAGGAATACCAAACGTTCCACTAGCTGAATCTACTTGATCTCTAGTGACACCTAGTGCCTCAACTGTTGAGAAAATACCCATTACTTCAGGATCTGATACATCTATTGTTTTAGGATCAATACCTGATAAATCTTGTAACTTTCTAATCATAGTCGGATCATCGTGTCCAAGTATATCGAATTTCAAAATATTATCATGAATAGAATGGAAATCGAAGTGAGTTGTTCGCCATGGACTCGTTTCATCATCAGCTGGGAATTGATATGGAGTAAAGTCAAAAATATCCATATCATTAGGGACTACTAGTATTCCTCCCGGGTGTTGACCAGTAGTTCTCTTAGAGCCTTCACAGCCCGCTGCAATACGTTCAATATCTATACTTCTTTTCTCTATTTCATTCTTCTCGTAATAATCTCTAGTAAATGAATAAGCCGTCTTCTCTGCTACAGTCGAAATAGTTCCAGCACGATATACGTAATCTTCACCGAAAATTTCTTTCGTGAAGTTGTGAGCAGTTGCTTGATATTCACCAGAGAAGTTTAAATCTATATCGGGTACTTTATCTCCATTAAACCCTAAAAATGTTTCGAAAGGAATATCCTGCCCATCTTTTGTCATTTTCACATCACAATGTGGACAGTTTTTATTCGGAAGGTCAAACCCCGATGCATATTCAGCGTTCAAGAAGAATTCACTATGTTTACATTTCGGACAAACGTAATGTGGGGCTAGTGGATTAACCTCTGTAATCTCCATCATTGTAGCAACTAATGATGAACCAACTGATCCCCTTGAACCTACTAGATATCCATCATCTAGTGATTTTTTCACAAGTTTATGTGAAATTAAGTATACTACACTAAATCCATTACCGATAATAGATGCAAGCTCTTTTTCTAATCTTTTTTCTACTATTTCAGGTAACTCTTCACCGTATACTTTGTGAGCCATATCATAACTTAGATTACGGACCTCATCAGCCGCACCTTCAATATTAGGTGTATACAGTTTATCTTTTAACGGCACAACTAATTCAATCATATCATTGATTTTATGCGTATTATCTATAACTAATTCTTCTCTTAATTGTTCATCAAGATAAGAAAATTCTTTTAGCATTTCTTCGGTTGTTAAAAGTGTCGCCATCGGTTTTAAATCACGGGCACCAGGATTGCTTTTCACAGTCAATCTTAGTATTTGTCTATAAACATGTTGATATTCATCTAAATAATAACAGTCCCCTGTAGCGACAACAATTTTCTCTTTTTTCTTAGCTAATTGAATTAATTTTTTCAGAATTTCTTCTAATTCAGCATTATCGGCTATTCTTTCATTTCTTATAAAATTAGCGTAATGATGCTTTGGTTGAATCTCAATATAATCGTAAAAATCAATTATATCCTCTACCTTAGCTTCTTTTGAATTTAGCAATTCTTCAAATACTTCGTTGTCACCATTACCACTACCAATTAATAAATCTTCTCGATATTGTTCTAATAAACTACGTGGTATCGTAGGTTTAGCAGAATTTAAATACTTAGTACAACTATATGAAACTAATCTGAATAAATCTTTAAGTCCCTTAGCATTCTTAACTAAAATCGAACAAGGAAATGTTCTTGAGCGTTTATGTGCAAGCTCTAAGTCAATCTTTTCATCAATTTCGTTATGATATTCAATACCTAACTCGTATAATTGGTCTAGCATTTTTACAAAAATTTCCGCCGTAGCCTTTGTATCATAAATAGCTCTGTGGTGTTGAACTAAACGAACTTTGTATAGTTTAGCTAGATTACTAAGACCATGTCTTTTCGCTTCTTTATTTTCAGCACGAGAGACGAATAATGTATCTATACTAGCATTGTTTTTATTCTCTAACCCTAGTCGTTCAAAACAAGTATCTAAAAATCCAAGGTCAAACTTTGCATTGTGGGCTACTAATATGTCATCTTTATCTAACCAATTATAAAAATTAGTCATTACTTCTTTTTCAAATGGAGCATCTTTAACATCATCATTAGTAATACTAGTTAATCTTGTAATAAGTTCTGAAATAGGCCTTTGCGGATTAATATAACTTTCAAAACTATCTATTTCAGCTCCATTTTTCACCTTAACCGCAGCAATCTCGATTAATCTATCACGTTCTGCTGAAAGACCAGTAGTCTCAACGTCGAATACGACATACGTAGCATCTTTTAATTTAAGTTCTTTAGGATTTGTCGTAGCAGTAATACTATCATCCATGATAAATGCATTTAATCCATAGATTGGTTTAATATCTTTACCTTTTGAACTTAAACAAATTTCAGGATATGCTTGAACACCATACGTATCTGTAAAAGCTATGGCTTCATGTCCCCAATCTATAGCTCGGGCTAAATATTCTTTTGCTGAAGAAATACCTTCAAGCTGACTCATCTTCGTATGAGTATTTAGCTCTATTCTCTTTCTTCCACTATAATTATCTTTCTTCTCTTCTTTATGAGCAACCTCAATAGACTTAGGTTCAATGATTGTATCTCTTAAATATGGATCATTACTTACAGCTCCATGAATTTTAAGCCATTGCCCTTTCTTAATCCCTTTTACTAAATCAATTAGTTCATTCTTACGTTTATTTTGGAATTTTGAATTAGGATTATTACCGAATAATCTTAGTATTATAGAATCACTATAATCCGTAAGTTTCAAACGATACTGACTAGAACCATTTCTGTGAACAATCTCTTCAGTCCCAAACACTTGAGCCATTATAGTTACATCCCCAGCATAACCAACAACATCCTTGATTTCTACGATGTCCTCGTCTCGAATTTCTTGTCCATATCGAGTTCCACCGCCGCCTCCAAAGGCAACAAATTTCCTTTCAGATTCTTTTGGTTTTCGTTCCGCTTCTTTTTTCTCTATTTCCTCTAACTTAACGATTTCCTGGGAAATTTTTTCTTCTTGACTCTCTAGTACCGCTTCAACATCAGTTTTAGAAAAATTAGGAATAATGTCTTTAATTACAATACCTAAATTTTTATAACTACTTATTATTTGCTGTTTTCGTTCATTAATAAAGTTATTCCAGATTGATGGAGCCATTATTTTCATAGTCAAAACACTATTGTTAACTTCGACTTCGCTAAATAAAATACTCTCCATTAGAACTTGAGAAATCTCTGAGAAGTTTTCTAATATTATATATTTCCAAAATTCTTTTATTTGCTCATCCGTGACTTCAGCACTTACCTTCAAACGATAATTAACAATATAATCACCTAAGAAATTTTCTCGTAATTTCTGAATAAGTAATGTTAGTTCTTCTACTGAAGGTAAACTTTCTCCACTAAAATTAAACGTCCAAATCTTATTCTTATTATCTTTTTCTATATTATCTAAAGAATAATTTTCAAATTTTGAATTGGATAACTGTTCTTCTAATTCTAATGTTTTAACTAATAAAGAAAAATGTTTATTACTCATGATTCCTCCTACTTTTTTGTATAACTGACTAGGTTTTTATTAATTTTTAAGTTTCTCTCTGATCTATCTCTAGAGAACAAAAATTAATTATTACAACGATTCTTATAACTTCCATATAAACATAAAAAATTCATTCATCTTAATTCTATTAAAGATAAAATGAATTAACTTTATACACAGATTTTCTATATATTTTTAGTAATAAAAAATATATTACACATAACTAAATTATACTAAAAATACCAACTAAAAACAAATGGTTATTTTCTTAACAACTATTTATTTTTAATTGGCATTCTTTAATTCAAATTATAATTATTATTTATAAAATGCTTCTACTTTAGCTAATACATCAGCTACTTGCGTATCAACTTTTTCTAAAGTTTGTCTTTCTTTTACTTCTACGATTCCTTCACCAGCTTTTTTACCTACAACTACTTGTAATGGAATACCGATAAGGTCAGCATCGTTAAATTTAACACCAGCACGTTCTGCTCTATCATCGTAAAGAACTTCATATCCTGCTGCTGTTAATTGAGCATATAATTCATCGCTAAGTTTAACTTGATCTTCTTTCTTAACGTCAACACATACTAGGTGCACTTGGTATGGTGCCACTTCTTTAGGCCAAATAATACCTTTTTCATCATTATGTTGTTCGATAATCGCTGAGATACAACGAGTTACCCCAATACCATAACAACCCATGTAGAAGTGATTTGCACGACCATTAGCATCTAAGTACGTAACATCCATAGCTTCTGAATATCCTTTACCAAGTTCGAATACTTGTCCAACCTCGATACCTTTAGCAAATTTAACTGGTCCTGATAAGTCTTCTGCTAAATCACCTTCTTCAATCATTCGAAGGTCATAGTGAGCATCGATTTCATAATCGCCCGGATTTACGTCGATATAGTGGAATCCTTTTTTGTTGGCTCCACAACTGTGGTTATACATGTATTTTATAGCATTATCCCCGATTACTTTACAGTTTTTGATTCCAAATGGTCCCATATAACCTGGTACTCCACCCATTATTTCCTCAATTTCTTGTTCTGTTGCCATTTCAACTTCAGAAGTTCCAGTAGCTTTCATGAATTTAATATCATTAAGTTGATCATTACCACGCATAAGAACTAGATAGAATTCTCCATCAGCTTTTAAAGCTAATGCTTTCATCGCACGGTTAACTTCTACACCACAAAATGCAGCAATATCATCAATAGTTTGTTGATTTGGAGTTTCTAATAAACTACGTTCTTTTTTCTCGAAACCTGTAGGCATAGTATAGTTTTGTTCAACTACCGCTGCAGTTTCGATGTTTGCTGAGTAGTCACTCTCTTCAGTATAAACAATTGTATCCTCCCCTACTTCAGCTAATGCTTGGAATTCGTGAGTATAGCTTCCACCAATATTACCAGAATCAGCTTGTACTGCACGATACTTAAGTTCAAATCTATCAAAGATATTACTATATGCTTGATAATAATCTTTATATGTTTCTCTTAATGATTCTGGTGAATCATGGAATGAGTATGCATCTTTCATTATGAACTCTTTACAACGTAATAATCCTAAACGTGGACGAATTTCATCACGGAATTTCGTTTGAATTTGGTATAAATTCATAGGTAATTGTTTATAAGAAGTTACCATGTTATTAACTGTTTGACTAATAATTTCTTCAGCTGTTGGACTTAGGGCATATCCTGCTTTTTTTCTATCTGTTACACGAATAAGTTCTTCTCCCATTTTATCCCAACGACCAGATTTTTTCCAATATTCATCTGATTGTAAAATAGGCATTAAAAGTTCTGCAGCTCCAATTTTACTATGTTCTTCTCTAATTACTTTTTCAATTTTTTGAATTACACGAGTAGCCAAAGGAAGGTAAGTATAAACTCCTGCAGATACCTGCTTCACCATCCCCGCTTTAATAAGCAACTTATGACTAATTGCTTCTGCAGAGGACGGTACTTCTCTTGTTGTTGGAATAAATGTTTTTGATTGTCTCACAACAATACCACCTCTCATATTTAAAATTTTCTATATTATTATACCATAAAATTTAATGATTTTTTAAAAAATATTATTTTTTTATTAATCTAGCTTGAATAATTGACCACATATTAATAATTTCACAATTAAACACCAGGCGGTCTATACCAATAAAGACAAAAAAAACGAACAGGATTGAGTCCCTATCAGTTGGGAATCAGCACTGTTCGTTTTTGTATATATAATCAAATTCAACTCTTAAATCTATAGCTTAAGAAATTTCTAGACGAAAACCTTTTCACTGTCTTTACTATTTGTTAGATCCTAGTTCTGTATAATCTTCCTGAAGATAAGCGTCAAAAACTTCTTCATCTGAAATCGTGTCAGAAATGAAGCTTCCGTTGCTAGTTCGTTCTGACAGGTTCAAGTCTTGCAATCGGCTTTCATAGATTGTTCCTTTGTTGGATTGAACAAGCAGAGTTTGGTCGTTCTCTTCCACTTCTGTACTGAAGAGATCACCAACAAATCCTTGCTCTGCAACTGATCCTGCTAAGAAGACACGATGCGGTTTGTTTTTCAACTCACGCAAGACTTGTAGTCCTCGTTTGGCACGGCTAGTTGCTGGAATTTCGTCAATAGAAACACGTTTCAAACTTCCACGCTGAGTCAAGAGGTAGAAGGATGAAGTGTTACAGATAAAGGCCGATTGGAGGGTATCATCTTCTTTCAGGTTCATAGCCTTGACACCTGCAGCCTTAGCACCGACAACTGGTACCTCTTCGATATTGAAACGAAGGGCATAACCATTTTGGCTGATCAAGAGAACATCATCTAGTTTGATTGGAGCTACTGCTACAATCTGGTCTGTATCATCTTTGAGCTTAGCATACTTGACAGACTTAGACTTGTAGGTCCGCCATGGAGTGAATTCTTTTCGTTCTACACGCTTGATTTGACCGAGACGAGTAGCTACAAAATAAGTTGTCGCATCATCAAACTGATCTACTACTTCCACATAAAGGATTTCTTCGTTAGTTTCAAAGTTTGTAATGGTCTGGCTCAGATGCTCTCCGATATCCTTCCAGCGAATATCTGCCAATTCATGGATTGGTCGATAAATGACATTTCCAAGAGTCGTGAACATCAAGAGATGCTGGGTTGTCTTGGCAGATTGAACAAAGATCAGACGGTCATCATCACGTTTACCAATTTCCTCTAGCGTTGAAGCTGCAAAGGAACGTGGGCTAGTACGTTTAATGTAGCCAGCCTTAGTCACGCTAACGTAGGTATCTTCCTCGGCAATCAGACTAGCTGTATCAATCTCGATTGCTTTCGCAGTATCTTCTAAAGCACTCAAGCGTGGTGTAGCAAATTTCTTCTTGACCTCACGAAGTTCTTTCTTCATGAGATTATACATAGTCCGTTCATCACCGATAATAGCCGCCAGCATAGCAATCTTTTCACGAAGTTCTGCTTCTTCTTCCTGCAAAACAACCACGTCTGTATTGGTCAAACGATACAGTTGCAAAGTGACGATAGCCTCTGCTTGCTCCTCTGTGAAATCATAGCTGACCTTGAGGTTTTCCTTGGCGTCAGCCTTATTCTCAGAAGCACGGATAAGGGCAATGACTTCGTCCAAAATCGAAATCACGCGAATCAAACCTTCGACGATATGGAGACGTTTCTCAGCCTTTTCCTTGTCAAAGCGAGAACGTGCCAAAATCACTTCACGACGGTGAGCAATATAGCTAGACAAGATTGGGACAATCCCGACCTGACGAGGGGTGAAATTGTCAATCGCCACCATGTTAAAGTTGTAGTTGATTTGTAGGTCGGTGTACTTAAATAGGTAGTTAAGAACAAGCTCCGTATTGGCGTCTTTTTTTAGCTCAATAGCGATTCGAAGACCGTCACGGTCAGACTCATCCCGAACCTCAGCAATGCCTGCCACCTTATTATTGACACGAACATCATCGATTTTCTTGACTAGATTAGCCTTGTTGATTTCATAAGGAATCTCAGTAATAACGATTTGTTCCTTACCACCTTTTAGCTTTTCAATCTCCGTCTTAGAACGAACAACCACACGCCCTTTCCCAGTTTCGTAGGCTTTCTTGATTTCGTCACGACCTTGGATGATAGCTCCTGTAGGAAAGTCTGGTCCAGGCAAGAATTCCATCAACTTCTCAACCTTGGCAGTCGGATGATCAATCATGTAGACTGTAGCATCGATAACTTCTGCCAAATTATGTGGTGGAATATCTGTCGCATAACCAGCCGAAATCCCAGTAGAACCATTAACCAAAAGGTTTGGAAAGGCTGCTGGCAAGACTGTCGGCTCTTTCTCCG
>ENA-OWMY01000581-OWMY01000581.1-metagenome-genome-assembly--contig:-NODE-581-length-10917-cov-4.195360_pt1 | contig 10917 bp, 2 predicted proteins | sample MGYA00245358_ERZ651122 | MGnify/ENA primary metagenome ERZ651122 (study PRJEB26857, sample SAMEA4031752) | metagenome | biome: human; feature: oral; material: saliva | place: Philippines | collected 2014 | study...
ACTCTAATAAGATTTCGGATGGTACGCCCTTGGTAGTCCTTATTGTAAACGGGCATGGTACCGGTACCGGTGGTTATGTCCCTGCTAACAATTTTGTTACTCCCATTGTTGATTCTGTAGTAGATGAGATACTGAGGGAGGTGGAGAATATAATTGAGTAAACAGGTAATCGAAGAACGCCTTATCAAACTAGGTATTGATAATGAGCAGTTCAAACAAGGATTAAAAGAGTCCCTGTCTTCTCTATCAGATTTAGATAAAGGACTCAAACAAGCAGCAGATGGTAAAAGTGGGTTATTCGGAAATAGCGAGAAATCTGCTAAATCCTTATCTAATGCCATTACCGGATTGCTTAACTCAGCCCCAAAGCTGGGTAATGCATATTTGGGCGTATTCGATAAGATTACCTCTGCTATTGGTGGAACTACTGGCTCTGTAGGTAAACTAGTTTCTAGTATGTTCAACTTTGTATCTCCTTTTAGTTCTGGTACTAAAGGAGTTGCAGATGGATTAAGTAAAATTCAAGACGGCGTTACGAGCAGTTCAGGCAAATTCGGGATGTTACAATCTGTAGCAACCGTGGCTCTGGGTAATATTGCAGCATCTGCTATTACTACTGGATTGTCTATCGCTAAGAACATCGGAGGGAATATTCTTCATTCGATCATGCCTTTAAAAGCAGGGTTTGGACAGTTTGAAGATAAGATCAACTCCGTAAACATGTTGGTTGCCGCACTTGGTAAATCAGAAATGGGTAACATCACAAACTCGTTGGATGATTTACAGAAGTACGCTGAGACAACCAAATACTCTGTTAAACAGATGCATGGCTCCTTGGCACAATTCGTAAATGCTGGGGTCGGTCTTAATGAAGCGACTACTGCGCTTAAAGGTTGGGGTAACTTGGCAGCATCTGCCGGTGCTACAACTGATGGATTTAACCGCTCACTCCAATTTGGGGTACAACAGGCATTACAAATGGGTATGATGAATACTCAGAACTGGATGTCTGTGGAAAACGCGGGTATGGCAACTAAGCGCTTTAAAGATATCTTGGTCGATACAGCTACTCAAATGGGTATTAATATCGACATGTCGGAAGGTTTCCGGGGATCTCTTAAAGATGGTTGGTTGACTAATGAAGTCTTGATCAAGTCATTGGAGAAGCTTGCCAATGATGAGACTTTAGTCAAAATGGCTGCAGAATTTCACACATTTGGTGAAGTTGCCGAGGCCGTATCAGATCAGGTTACCTCAGCCTGGGCTCGTTTCTGGGAAACACTTATTGGTCAAGCAGGTAGTGATGAAGTAACTGCCTTCTGGACTAAATGGGGTAATATCGCAGCAAACGCTATGGGCGCTGTTGGTATGAAAGCTAATGATTTAGCTAAGGCGTTTGTCGAATTCGGTGGACGTAACAATATTGTTAAAGCCTTAGAGTCGGCATTTAGTAGTATTGGCGGCATCTTTAACTCATTTGGTACTGCATTTACTCATGTCTTCGGTGGAAACCTAGGATCTAAGATGATGGAAGGTCTATCGAATGGTATTAGTAAATTTGCTGATAAGATTCGATTAGGTAAAGCCGAACTTGATGCATTCCATCATATTTTCATTCTAGTCTTCCAAAGTCTGAAATGGATTGGTACTGAAGTATTTGCTAAACTTAAATTCCTAGGTGCCCTTATTCCAAATCACCTTGTTAAGGACTTAATCATTATAGCGGGTATGATATCTAAGGTATTCTATACCGCAGTTCGTATGATTGAGAAGATCTTACAGTTGATTATTCCATTCGATAAGATTGGTGGAATATTCAAGTTTATTGGAGATGTATGGACTGGTTTATGGGATAAACTACATAATGGTTTAGCGTCATTCTCAGAGAAGTGGTATGACTTCTTTGGTAAGATACCTCCAGGATTCGATAAGATAGTTGCTTGGTTTAGTAAACTATGGCAGGTTATCAAATTCCTAACGCCGTCTATTGATAGGCTCAAACAATCTCTACATGGACTTGTTTCGAAAATCACAAATCCATTCAGTACATTAGGAAATGCTCTTGGAACCAATACACGTAAATTCAATGAATGGCTTTTCTTTGTAGGTAGCGCTACACAACGCTTCCCTATTTTCGGTAAAGCGTTAGGTAAATTCCTTGTTGGGTTCTCTAATTTCAATGATGCGACTCATAATATGGATCACTGGGCAGGTCGTCTGGGTAATAATCTACGTAATGCGCTATGGAAGATTCATCATACATGGGCTAACGAGACAGGGCGTATCAAGGTTTCATATAGAGAATTCTGGGGAAGTCTCAATGAGGCTATGGACGGTGTTCTTAAAAGAGAAATTCTTACATGGAAACAGTTCATGAGCGTAGTGAAGTGGGATAAACTAATTCCACCACAACTTAAGAACGTGTTTAGTGGTTTCTCATTCAAGATGCCTGATATGTCTGGTCTGAAAGCCGGGCTTGCATCATTCGCTGGTAACCCATTCGGTGCAATGATCGGCGGAACCCAGAATTTATCAAAATGGTTAGAAACTACTACATTCTCATTCAAAGGGTTCGCAGATATTATTCGTCGTAAGTGGCCTACACTTGATGAGTATGCTGACAAACTTGAGAAGGTTAAATTCTCATTGAGTTTCTTGAAACCAGTTGTTGATAAACTCGGTGAAGCTCTTAAATGGCTTAAAGATAAGTTCTCTGATCTTAGTTTCGGTAAGCTTGATTTAAGTGGTATTACTAAACCATTAGGTGATGCTGGAAAAGCTATCCATGAGAACTTCTCGGAAGGGGTAGTTCCAGGTATCGTTAAGTCTGTTGATGGTTTCCGTAAATGGGCTAGTGAACTCTCTGGTTTCCGTATCGCATTCGCCCCATTTGCTGCGGGCGGTATGATTATTAAGGAAGCCTTTGGGAATATTCGTAATGAACTTAAGAATTCGAAAGTTGATTTTAGTAGCTACAAAGGTACTTTAAATACTTTCAAAGGATGGTTTAGTGGGTTCTGGGAAGGTATCAAGAAGACCGCATCTGGCCCAACTTTCACTACGATCGGAGAAGGTATTAAGAACGGGTTCACTGCTACTATGAATTGGCTACGTACAAATGTAGGGCCGTGGTTTGGAGACTTCTTCAATTCATTACCTGCAGGTTTACGAAATGCGTTTGATCGATTAGGTTCTGCATTACATCAATTCATAAGTATATTTGGTTCAGCTTTTAGTGGTGCTAAACTCGATTTTAGTTCGTTTGGATCAACCATTCAAACTGTTGGCGATGCTATTCATAAGGTATTTGAGAAACTCAAAGAAGCACTTAAGAGTCTCTGGGATGGTTTCAAAGAGATCTTTAAAATACATTCTGCTAGTGCCGATGAAATGACGGCTGAAGATTATGGCGTAAGTAAACTTGATACCCTAAGTAATAAGCTTGGCGATGTTGATAATAAACTTGGTAATGTTAATAACAAAGCCACTAGTCTATTTGGTACAATCGGCGAGTTGCTTAAGAAGATTAGTTTCGTATTAGGTGAAGCATTTAAACCATTACAAGATGTGGAATCTGACCATTTAGGTAAGATCTTTGTTATCGTTGGTGGTATTATGCTCCTTTGGAATACTCGTAAGAAAGTTCTAGGTATTAAAGAAGTGTTCGCCACATTCTTCGATACCCTAACCAAAGGAAGTAAAGGCGCTCTTGATGCAGCTAAAGGCCTATTCACTCAAATGGGTGGGTTCTTTAAAGCCAAAGCTCGTTTTGAGAACATTAAAGCATTCGCATTAGCTATCGGTACACTTACAGCCGCACTCCTCGTATTATCATTTATCCCACAAGATAAGTTAATAACTGGAGTTATGGGCCTTGCAGCAGTGTTAATCGCATTTGAAGCGTTTTACTTGACATTATCGATAACAACTAGTAAGTTCGATAAGGAAAAAGTTGAGGGTGCTAAGAAGATGATGCTCGGTATGCTAGCAATAGCAGGTTCTATATTCTTAGTTTCAGGCGCAGTGTCTATTCTAGGACATATGGATACAGGAGCATTACTTAAAGGAGGCTTTGCCGCAACCATACTGCTTACTGTACTTGGTGCTATAACCGTCGCTATGACTAGGTTCCAAGGTGCTGGCGGTACAAAATCTTCAGAGATGAGAAAAATCTCTGTAAGTCTTTTAACTTTCATTGGTATAGCCTATGCTGTTAAGAAGGTAGCTAAAGAAGTTGTTAAATTAGGCCAAATGGACTTAGGGTCTCTTTCAAAAGGCTTAGCTAGTATCGCTGTTATAATCGGTGGCCTGACCCTTATTATCTGGCAGACAAGTAAGATGGAAAACGTCAAAATGTCTTCAGTTTTAACATTCTTAACTGTAGCTAAAGCGATTTCTGGTATCACTAAAACTATTCAGAAACTTGGTGAGATGGATACTAAGACTCTTATTCAGGGTGGTACTGCCGTGGCTATCTTAATGTCTGTTATTGCAGGTATTACTTATACCTTCAGTAAGCTCGATAATACCAAGCAATCCTTCACTAAGAACGCTACCGTATTATTTGCTGGTTTGGCTGGAATCATGTTCATGATGACCAAACTTGCTAATGATATGGGTCAAATGAAAGACCCTGGTTCGTTAGTTCTAGCACTTGGAGCTATGTCTGTCGCTATTGCTGCTATGGCCGCGATATCTCAAATGATCAAGTCCAATGGCTTGGCTGATAGGGGTATTGATGAAGGTATTAAGAATGTTGCTGTAATTGCAGGGTCTCTTACTGTAGCCGCATTTGGTCTATCTCTTCTAGCTAATAGCGGAGCTAACTGGGGTGAAATCCTAGTAGCTTCTGTATCGCTTGTTGGTGTATTCTACGGAATTGCCAAAGTTGGTCAAGTTGCTGGTAGACTAAAAGTCGAAGATTTCAAAGGTATGGCTGCTGTAGTAGGTGCTATTGTCGGTGGTGCTGTTGGTCTTACAATCTTGTCTAAAGTTCCTATTAAGGACTTGTTGTGGCAATCCGTTGCTCTCGTTGGTATATTCACTGCTATCGCCGGTATCGGTGTCCTTATGAGTAAATTTGGAGGCGCTGGTGCTGTTGCTAGTATAACAGGTATCGCAACTGCCTTCTTAGCTATGGCTGCTGGTATTGCGGCTGTTGTAGCTGCTGCTGGTTATTTCATTGAGGCTATTAGTAAACTTGTTGACTCTATCACTAGACTCATCGAGGCTGCTTCTCGACTAGGTAAAGAAGGAGGTAAGAACTTTGCCGAATTCTTCAAAGAAGCGGCTAAAGGTGGCGATAGTATAGCTGAGGTTGTTGCTAAGATGGTTGAGGGTATCGTAACAGGTACCGTTAAAGGTGTTGAAGCTAACTTACCTCGTATTGTCGAAATAGGTATCCAGCTTATCAAAGGTATCGTTATTGGTGTAGCTCAAGCTGCAAATGATCTAATTGGCGCTATCCTTGAGATTGGTGGTCAGATTATCGATAAGATTTTAGGGGCACTTCCTACATGGATTATTAAAATTTGTGATGGCGTTCTGTCAGGTATGCGGCAAATCGCTCAATGGGTTCGTAATAACAAGAACGTTATTGTTGTATCCGTAATGGAAATCTTCGCAGCGATTACATCAGTTATCGCAGAGTCAATCGCAGCCCTACTGGGTCTTATATTTGATGCTATCGGTATGATACCTGGTCTGGGTGGTATGATGGAAGATGCCAAGAAGGCCGTATACGACGCTGCTGACGGATTCTCAAAATGGCAACAAGATCGTATTAATGAGACCAAACGCTTTGCTGAACTTATGGTCAAAGGTGGTGTCGATGCCGCTGTTCAGACTCTTGAAAAACTTGGTCAAGCAGAAGTCCAAGCAGCGGTTGCTTTCAGTGCTAAATCTCAAGATGGCCTAGAGAAATTTAAGATCTTCTGTTCCCAATTAGGTATTCAAGGCGCGGATGAATTCATTAAAGGTCTTAAGTCCGGAAGCGTTAGTGCTCAGGAAGCTAGTAAGCTCTTCGCCAAGATGGTTGAAATGGGTATGTCTGAGGCGGATGTTAAAAAGATCGCTGAGGCTGCTGGTTACGACTATGCTAACGGTATTCTTACTGCTAAACCTAAAGCCAAAACTAGTGGTGAAGAAGTTAAGAAATCCTTGGAAGAAGGACTTGGCGGAGACGGTAACTTCGATTTAACCAAGTTAACATCAGCGTTTACCAAACTTAACGAATTCATGGGTGGTAATCTAGATATGACCAAAGTACAGGCTGCTCTGAAATCTGGTCAAATCAATGAAGAGATGATTACCAAACTTTCAGAAGGAGATTTCTCTCAATTATCTGAAGAACAGATGCAAGAGTTCCTAGCAGGTCTTTCTAAATCTGAAGAACCCGCTGGTGAAAGAGCCAAGGCGATTCGTGATGCTGTAATTAACGGTTTAAGTAATGATGGTCAAGGCTTCGACCAAGAGACTGTTGCCAAAGCTTTGATTAATTTAGACACACACTTAGGTGGTAAACTAGATGAAGTCAAAGCATTAGCTGCAATTAAATCAGGAGAAATTCCACCTGAAATTATCGCAGCATTGGCTACAGGCGACTTCTCAAAAGTATCTGAAGAACAATGGGCGGCTTATATCAAGAAAATTGAAGATGCGGCTCCTCCTGCTGGTGATGCAACTGGTAAAGTCGGAGAACAAGTTAATTCAAAATTAGATCAGATAAAAGAATCAGCTCTTACGAAAGCAGACGAGACTGGTAAAGGTGTTGTAAAAGGGTTAGATGTATCAGCATCGGTACCTGGCGCGATGTCTACTATGGATCAATACGCTGGTGCTATCGATAAACAAGGTAAAACAGCTAGCACAAATGCTAAAAATACAGGAAGTTCAGTTCAAAAGAATCTTGAAATCCCAGGTTTCCGACTTGGTTCGGAAGGTACATCAGCCTATTCAACAGGTATTAAGACTCATGAAGGTACTGCAAGAACAAATGCAGGTATTGTAAGAGATGCGGCTACTAGTCAGTTGTCGTTTGATGCATCTGGTTCAGGAGCCGCTATTGCAGAGTCCTTTGCTAGAGGTCTTGTTAGTGGTCGAGCTACTACTGCTGTTACGGGCGCTGCTGCTCAACTTGTTGGATTAGCTAAGGCACACCTCCCACACTCACCCGCTAAGATGGGGCCGTTCTCAGGAGAAGGTTGGCGTAAGGTTAAGAGCTCAGGTATTGCTATTGCAAGAGCGTTCGCTAGTGGTTTAGGTGCATCCTCATCTATAAACGCTGTTGGTTCCACTATGGGTGGTTTGATGTCTCGTGTTCATGATGCGATTACTAATATAAACGGTTATCTTGATGAGAACATGGAACTCTCACCGACCATCAAACCTGTACTAGATATGTCCAACCTTTCTGGATATTCATGGACAGGTAATGGTTCTCTTAACCTACGGACTATTGGTGTAGATTACGGTTCTCTTAATCCAACCACAAGTAGCCTAGCGGCTAACCGCGCTAATATTACCTCAGTTGTTTCTGGTTTGAACCGTCTTGATGAGAAACTTGAGACGCTCACTGAGTACACATCTGTAAGCAATGACTTACTTGCTCAAGATCGAATTAGTCCAGTCTACATGGATAAGGATCTTGTTAATCGATCTCTTGCCCCAGGTATGGCAGAAGCTCAACGGTCATATTCTGACCGACTCAATATGTTAGAAGGAGTATTACCAAATATATGATAAAAGACGAAAGTTATTTCTCCATAATCTTTGGAGAAGGAACTGAAGCTGTCGATATTGGTAAACTTATTGGAACTATAACTAAAGTTGAACGAAACGTCGGTGCTGAGCAGACTCATGTATATTCTGCCGGCACTGGCCGTTTTGGTAAGACTTGGCTTGCTGGGTCTCGGGGATCATATCCAATTACAGTTGAAGGTAAGTATACAGGCAGTCCGTCTGATATCTTAAAACTTCGAACTAAGTTGGCACGAGCCCTCGATTGCCCGGATGGGCCTAAGAAGTTACAGTTCGATGACCAGGATGGCAATTATTATCTTGCCGTATGTAATGGTCAGGTTAAGTTTACTGAGAATCTTCAAACAAGTACAGCGGATGTTAGTATTTCTTTTGAAGTTCCAGATGGGCTACTACATTCGGAACGAACTAAGCTACTCACTATTAACACGACATCACCTGAGATTGGGTCGATTCGGCAAGAGGGTAGTATTGTCAAAATAACTTTAAATAATGAAGGAAGCGCTCCAGCTTATCCAAAAATCAAAGTTCGTAACAACGAAACTAATGGTTGGATCGGTATTGTAAACAAGAACGGTCTTATGGAAATCGGAACTAGTGCTTCTGGTTCAGGCGGTGCTCGGGTATCAACGGGACAATGGGATAAAGCACATACTTTATTGAACTTATCACCTAGTGACTCTGATGGCTGGAACAAAGGTGTAAACATAACATCTAAGTTTGCAAGTCAATCGCCTCTTCCGTTTGCAAATCATGCCGAAGCAAGCGACTTGCGGGCTGAGTGGGCACATAGAGAGCGTGGAAGTGTAGGTTATGATTGCCCCGGTTTCCACTGGAACCGTCAAGGACAAAAAGGTATTGGTCAAGACTGGGGATGCTGTATTTATGAATTCCCATTATCACTAGATCCTGAGGGATTGAAAGGTGCTAAGGATTTCCGTTGTGACTTCAACATGAAAGTATGGGAATCTAAGGTTGGTCAAACTGGTCTTATGGCATTGCTATTTATGACAGATGATGATAAACTAGTATGCGCATACAGTATCGACAAATGGATGACTGACCGACAACATACAGCGCAAGTATTCACAACAACTGATATCCATAAAGATGGGCCAGTTCCGCGTGTAATGAATACCTTTGATGCTAATAACAATGAGCCAGGCCAACCCCACCCTAATATTGCATTTAATAGCAATACAGGAGGCTGTTATATTATCAAAGAAGGCCCTAAGTTTACATTTACTTATGCTGGTCGACCAACTACTGTAACAGACCCATCTAGAGAGCATATGATATGTACCAAGGTGTGTGTGTTATTTGGTCGTATGAAGTTTGAACGTCCTGATAAAGGGCACTTAGATTTAATGGTTGTCCAATCTATTAAATTCCAGAAGATTAATGCCGAACGTTATGAATATATTTCCAACAAATATAATAAAGGTAGTGAAGTTTTGGTTGATATGGAAAACGGAAGACTCACATTTAACGCTGATCCTAGCGCTGCGAAGATCGGTGTATCTTCAGAAGGCGACCTGGTTAACGGGTCTAGGTATTTCAGTATACCGCCCGGTGTATCAGAATTAGAAATCCATTCCTCAGCGTTTGTGACACAACCACCAGACGTAACTTTAGAATGGGGAGAGGCATGGCTGTAAGAAAGGAGGCTGAAACTTCAAAATGAGATTAAAACCTGCATGGCAATTAGCCGTACATGATAAAGCTATGAACATTGTAGATCGTATTAATAATGATGTACCAGGTTCTCTTAAGTATTATAATGACGAGTTTCATCAATACTGTGGTAAAGGGTCAGCCACCTTTAGATTTACAGTAGATAAATTTTTAAATGGTAAGCTTAATGAGCGTGCTATCAATCTCAACTCTGAGAGCTATATTTCGTTTCATGAAGACGGGAAAGATTATGTCTTTAACGTTATGGGGCGTAAAGAAACAGACCGTACTATTGAATTAGATTGTGTGTCTACAAACTTAGAGTTGCTGAATGAGAAGACGCTTGCTTATGAGTCGAAGGAACCTAAAACATTCCGACAATACGCTGAAGATATGGCGTTATTCCGTTATACTCGTATTGACCTTGGTGTCTGTCAAGTTGACGGACGCACACGCACATTGAAATTTGAGTCAGAGGATGATACCTGTCTTGCTCGTATTCTCAAGCTTGTAGAAGCATTCGACGGCGAGATGGAGATTATCACTAAGCTAACTCCTCGTGGTCAGATTGATAAGTATATTCTTAACGTCTATAAATCTCGTGATAACTCTAGTGATAGAGAACCAGGACTTGGTCGTGTCCGTACTGATATTCGTTTACAGATGGGACGAGACGTTGTTTCTGTAACTAAGAAAGAAGACAAGACTAATCTATTCTCTGCTATTCGTATTCGGAATAAAGATGGTGCTTATATCACTCAACCAAATTCAAAAATTATTAAGACCGCAGATGGGAAACATAATGAGATTTACTGTACACCTGGTTCTCATACTATCTATGCCCCAATATCTGCTCGTCTTTATCCGTCTGTAAACAAACGTGATAACTGTGACCCATGGATTGTCCGTGATGTCAAGACGGAGTATACAACTCCAGAAGAAGCATGGGCTTACGGGGTTCGTATGTTAAAGCGACATATGTACCCTATAACCACGTGGGAAATTGCGCTTAACTCGGCGGTTGTGCTCCAACGTTATGATATTAATATTGGTGATGTAATCTTCATGACGGACGAAAACTTTATCGGTGGGTTACTTATTCGTGCTCGGGTTGTCGAGATGATTCGATCATCTACCAATCCTAGTACTACTAAAGTCATCTTATCGAATGTTGTTGCAGTTCGTCCAACCAACAACTCAACTCTAATGTCCACAATGTCCCGCATGATCGCTGAGTCACAAAGTTTCAAAATGACTGTAAAAACTACAGGATCCGTAATGTTTCGTGAACTCAACGAGGAATGCGTCCTTATCCCTACATTGTTTAGGGGTAATGAAGAAATGTTGGACGTCGAGTACACATATTACGTTGATGGTAACCTTGTTGGTAGCGGTGATAGGTTTACTGTATCCAAGTCGAATATTGGGACAACAGGTACTGCTATGGTTTCTATCCATGCTTGGTATCAAGGTAAGATGGTTGAG
>ENA-OWMY01000592-OWMY01000592.1-metagenome-genome-assembly--contig:-NODE-592-length-10789-cov-7.878517_pt1 | contig 10789 bp, 4 predicted proteins | sample MGYA00245358_ERZ651122 | MGnify/ENA primary metagenome ERZ651122 (study PRJEB26857, sample SAMEA4031752) | metagenome | biome: human; feature: oral; material: saliva | place: Philippines | collected 2014 | study...
AGGACGGCTTTGAACATGGACAACAGGGGATAGGCGGGACGGCCGCGGTGGTCTCTAAGGTAACGGGTTCTTTGACGGTTCAGGTATTGTTCGATCGGTTGCCAATCAATCACCTGATCCAACTTCAATAATGGGAAGCGGTCGATGTGTTTGGCGATCATGGCTTGTGCGGTTTGCTGGAAGAAGGTGCTCATGAGAAATCCCCTAAATGTCTTGATGGGAATTTAGGGGATTTTGCAAAGGTCTCAAACTATTTCCGCCAATGTCTCAGATAAAGCAAAAAACCTGTGATCATACAGATGTCTGTATGATCACAGGTTTTTTGTGTCTAAATTATCAGAACTATAACATCAGATACTATTTGACTAAGTTTCTATCAAATTGAGCCATAAATTCAGGAATAAAAATTTAAAGTAGCTCCTTTTCCGTTCCCTTATCTAGGTTACAGTTAGTTATCTAAGTTTTGTATGTTAGGCATAGTTACTATACTACGACAACCAAATTGTTATATAACTTGCTCAATATTGTGCCATTTAAGGCTAAGCCACTTTAGTCCAAAACTAATTTTGTTACCCATACAAAGTTAATTCAAGTTAGAATGAGTATTTGTAAGAAATATTACCGAGAAAGCATTTACTATGAATCGTACCCTGTACAAAGTCGTTTTTAATAAACATCGAAACAGTATGATGGCCGTTGCTGAAAATGCCAAACGCGAAGGAAAAAACACGGCCGACACCCAAGCTGTAGGTATTCTGCCAAATGATATTTCCGGCTTTGCAGGTTTTATCCATTCTATCTCTGTTATCTCATTCTCTCTTTCATTACTGCTTGGTTCTGCCCTTATCCTGACTTCTTCTTCTGCTAATGCCCAAGGTATCGTTGCCGACAAATCCGTACCTGCACAGCAACAGCCTACCATCATGCAAACTGGTAACGGCATCCCGCAGGCCAATATCCAAACCCCTACTGCCGCAGGGGTTTCAGTTAACCAATACACCCATTTCAATGTTGACAACCGTGGTGCTATTTTGAACAACAGCCGTCGGAACGTGCAAACACAGTTGGGTGGCTGGATACAGGGCAACCCCTGGCTTGCAGGTGGTGAGGCCCGTGTCATCGTGAATCAAGTCAATTCAGCTGATCCCTCTTTGTTGGGCGGATATATTGAGGTGGGTGGTAGACGTGCCGAAGTGGTGATTGCAAACCCTGCAGGAATTCAAGTGAATGGAGGGGGATTTATCAATGCTTCCCGTGCCACTTTGACTACAGGCCAGCCGCAATATCAAGCAGGAGACCTTAGCGGCTTTAAGATAAGGCAAGGCAATGTTGTAATCGCCGGACACGGTTTGGATGCCCGTGATACCGATTACACGCAGATATTGAGCCGCGCGGTTAAGATTGATGGGCCTGTGTGGGGTAAAGATGTGCGTGTGTTGGCAGGGCAAAATGGTGTCTCAGCTGATGGCTCTGTCCAGTATTCACACTCCCCTTCTGCGAATACAAATTCTGCCAACTCACTGTATGCCATCGATACAGGGGCATTGGGCGGCATGTATGCCGGTAAGATCACCTTGATCAGCACTGATCGTGATGCATCCGTGCACAATCAGGGGCAATTATTTGCCTCAGCCGGCAATGTAGCAGTGAATGCTGAAGGTAAACTGGTCAACACGGGTACGATTGCGGCGACGGGAGAAAATCATGCGGTTTCAATTCATGCTCGCAATGTCCATAATAGCGGTACGATTGCCTCACAGGATGATGCCAATATTCACAGCCAGACGCTGGACAATTCAGGTACGGTCTTATCCTCAGGTGAATTGACTATCCGTAATTTAGGCCGTCTGAAAAACCAAAACAACGGGACGATCCAGGCTGCCCGCTTAGATATGTCAACAGGTAGTTTGGACAACACAGGTAATATTACTCAAACAGGTTCACAAGCATTGGATTTGGTATCTGCTGGCAAATTTGATAACAGTGGCAAGATTGGTGTGAGTGACGTTCCACAGACCAGTTTGAATCCCAATCCATCAGTCATACCGCAGATTCCGAGTACCGCTACAGGTTCAGGCAGCAGCATTGTCTCGACATCTAAGCCTGGTTCAGACAATCCCGTTTCACCTACAGCACCTGCAAAAACCTACGCCAGAGGACGCATTCAAACAACGGGAGTACTTGATAATGCAGGATCAATCAATGCAAGTGGACAAATCGACATTGCCGCCAAAAAAAGTTTGGAAAATTCGGGCAGTCTGAATGCGGCTAAACTACAAGTATCAGGCGATTCATTTAACAATACGGCAAAAGGCAAACTCCAGGCACACGATCTGGCTGTTAGTGCTCAAACTGCTAAAAACAGCGGTCTCCTATCAACTCAAATCGGCAAGATTGACAACCGTGAACTGCATAATGCGGGAGAAATTGCTGCCAACAATCTGACACTCATACATTCGGGCCGCTTGAGCAATGATAAAAAAGGCAATATTCGAGCTGCACATTTACAGCTTGATACCGCCGGTTTACATAACGCAGGTAACATTCTTGCCGATAGTGGAACCGTCACCACCAATAACAATCTTCGCAATACAGGAAAAGTTTCTGTTGCACAACTGAATACCAAAGGTCAGACTCTAGATAATACGCACGGACGTATAGAGGCTGAAACGGTTAGCATCCAAAGTCAGCAACTGACTAACCAAAGCGGTCATATTACTGCTACCGAACAACTGACTATCAATAGTCGAAATGTAGACAACCAAAACGGCAAACTCCTATCTGCAAACCAAGCACAATTAGCTGTTTCAGACAGCCTATACAACCAGCATGGTGAAATCTCCACTAACCAGCAGTTGTCTATTTACGATAAAAATCAAAACACTTTGGTGCTAAACAATGAGGATGGCACGATTCAATCTACTGGCAATGTATCACTGCAAGCCAAATCACTGGCCAATAATGGCACATTAACGGCCGGTAACAAACTGGATATCGCCTTGACGGATGATTTCGTCGTAGAACACGACCTCACTGCAGGCAACCAATTAAATCTAAGCACAAAAGGCCATCTGAAAAATACCCATACCCTACAAGCAGGCCATACACTCAAACTCAATGCCGGCAATATAGATAACCAAGTTACAGGCAGAATTATTGCCGGAGAGCAAACAAACATTACATCTGAACAGCATGTAGACAACAGGGGTTTGATCAACAGCAACGGTTTGACCCACATCGGTGCAGGTCAAACCCTGACCAACACCGGGACAGGCAAAATCTATGGCAACCATATTGCACTGAACGCGCAAAAACTGCTTAACCGAGAAGAAACGACAGAAGGCAGCACCAAAGCGGGTGCAATAGCCGCAAGGAAACGTTTGGATATCGGAGCAAAAGAGATTCATAACCAAGAAGGCGCCCTACTATCCAGCGAAGGTATTTTTGCCATCGGTAATCGACTGGATGAACAACATCATGCGGCAGGCATGGCCGATACCTTTGTTAATGGTAGTGCCAGTTTGGAAGTACAAGGTGATGCATTGATGTCCGTTCGAAATATGCAGAATATCAATAATCACTTTAAAACAGAAACATACTTAGCCAAAGCAGAAAAGCAAGTCCGCGATTACACTGTACTGGGGCAAAATACCTATTATCAGGCAGGGAAAGACGGCCTATTCGATAACTCGCACGGAAAAAAAGACCAAACTACTGCCACCTTCCATTTAAAAAATGGTTCTCGCGTTGAGGCCAATCAATGGCATGTCCGAGACTATCACACCGAAACTTATAAAGAACGTATCACTGAAAACCGGCCAGCACACATTACTGTGGGCGGCAATTTGACTGCTTCAGGCCAAGATTGGTTGAACAAAGACAGCCGAATTGTAATAGGTGGGCGTATTATCACTGATGATTTAAACCAGAAAGAAATCACCAATCAAGGTACAACAGGCAGAGGTCGCACAGATGCTGTCGGCACACAGTGGGATTCAGTTACAGAAAAAGGATGGTACAGTGGCAGAAAAAGACAACGCCGTACCGAAAAAAACCACACTTCTTACCATGATACCCAACTATTTACCCACGACTTTGACACACCTGTATCCGTCATCCAACAGAATACTGCCTCCCCTTCCTTTCAACCCGCCGCATCTGCAGCCAAACTGATTGACGGAACATCCACAGCAGCCGTCAATGGACAGCGCATCCATACAGGTAATGTGGTCTCGTTAAATAACGCTACCGTTATCCTGCCTAACAGCAGCCTCTACACCACCAATCCTGACAATAAAGGCTGGTTGGTTGAAACCGATCCTCAATTTGCAGACTACCGCCGCTGGTTGAGCAGCGACTACATGTTGCAACAACTGAAATTGGACACCAATCATCTACACAAACGGCTAGGCGACGGCTACTACGAACAAAAACTTGTTAATGAACAAATCCACCAATTAACAGGCTACCGTCGACTCGACGGCTACAGGAGTGATGAAGAACAATTCAAAGCTCTGATGGACAACGGCCTTACTGCTGCCAAAACATTCGGCCTTACCCCGGGTATCGCCTTGAGTGCAGAGCAAGTTGCCCGCTTAACTTCAGATATCGTTTGGATGGAAAATCAAACCGTCACCCTTCATGACGGTTCGACTCAAACCGTACTCGCCCCCAAAGTTTATGCACTGGCTCGAAAGGGTGATCTCAATACCTCCGGCAGCCTGATTAGTGCCGAGAAGGTTTTATTCAACCTGCAAAACGGTAACCTGACTAATAGCGGTACCATTGCGGGGCGGGAGGCCGTACTCATCCAAGCACGGAATATTAACAGCAACGGCAATATTCAGGCCGACCAAATCGGCTTAAAAGCTGAAAAAAGTATCAATATCGACGGCGGGCAGGTACAAGCAGGCGGACTGCTGACTGCCCAAGCGCAAAATATCAACCTTAACGGTACAACCCAAACTTCCGGTAATGAACGTAACGGCAATACCGCCATTGATCGTATGGCCGGCATTAACGTGGTCGGAAGCTATACTGAGCAAGTAGATAACAGAGCTTCAGACGGCATCCTATCCCTGCATGCCGACAACGATATCAACCTTAATGCAGCCACCATCTCTAACCAAGTTAAAGGCGGCACCACCCAAATTACCGCCGGTAATAATCTCAATCTCGGCACCATCCGTACCGAACATCGCGAAGCCTATGGCGCATTAGATGACAAAAATCATCGCCATGTCCGCCAAAGTGCCGAAGTCGGCAGCAGCATCCGCACGCAAAACGGCGCAATGCTTAGAGCCGGCAACGACTTAAAAATCCGCCAGGGCGAACTTGAGGCCGACGAGGGTAAAACCGTCCTTGCTGCGGGACGTGATGTCACTATCAGCGAAGGACGCCAAATAACCGAATTGGACGCCGCTGTAAGCGGGAAAAGCAAAGGCATCCTTTCCAGTACCAAAACACACGACCGCTACCGCTTCAGTCATGATGAAGCAGTCGGCAGCAACATCGGCGGCGGCAAAATGATTGTTGCAGCCGGGCAGGATATCAATGTACGCGGCAGCAACCTTATTTCTGATAATGGCACTGTCTTAAAAGCAGGAAACGACATCGATATTTCTACTGCCCATAATCGCTACACCGGCAATGAATACCACGAGAGCAAAAAATCAGGAGTCATGGGTACAGGCGGATTGGGCTTTACTATCGGTAACCGAAAAACTACCGATGACACTGATCGTACCAATATTGTCCATACAGGCAGCATTATAGGCAGCCTGAATGGAGACACCGTTACAGTTGCCGGAAACCGCTACCGACAAACCGGCAGTACCGTCTCCAGCCCCGAGGGGCGCAATACCGTCACTGCCAAAAGCATAGATGTAGAGTCCGCAAACAACCGGTATGCCACTGACTACGTCCACACCCGGGAACAAAAAGGCCTCACCGTCGCCCTCAATGTGCCGGTTGTCCAAGCTGCACAAAACTTCGTACAAGCAGCCCAAAATGTGGGCAAAAGTAAAAATAAACGCGTTAATGCCATGGCTGCAGCCAATGCTGCATGGCAGGGTTATCAAGCAGCCCAACAAATGCAACAATTTGCTCCAAGCAGCAGTGCGGGACAAGGTCAAAACAACAATCAAAGCTCCGGTATCAGTGTGTCCATCACCTACGGCGAACAGAAAAGTCGTAACGAGCAAAAAAGCCGTTACACCGAAGCGGCAGCAAGTCAAATTATCGGCAAAGGGCAAACCACACTTGTGGCCACAGGAGGCGGGGAGCAGTCCAATATCAATATTACAGGTTCCGATGTCATCGGCCATGCAGGTACCACACTCATTGCCGACAACCATATCAAACTCCAATCTGCCATACAGGACGGCAGCGAGCAAAGCAAAAACAAAAGCAGTGGCTGGAATGCAGGCGTAGCCGTCCAAATAGGCGACGGCATCAGTCTTGGAATTACCGCCGGAGGAAATCTCGGCAAAGGTAAAGGACAAGGGGAAAGTACTACCCACCGCCACACCCATGTCGGCAGTACGGCCGGCAAAACGATTATCCGAAGCGGCGGGGATACCACCCTCAAAGGTGCGCAGCTCATCGGCAAAGGCGTACAGGCAGATACGCGTAACCTGCATATAGAAAGTGTACAAGATAGCGAAACCTATCAGGGCAAACAACAAAACGCCGGTGCCCAAGTGACCGTAGGCTACGGATTCAGTGCAAGCGGCAGTTACAGCCAAAGCAAAATCAACGCCGAACACCGAAGCATCAGCGCACAAAGCGGTATTTACGCCGGAGAAGACGGCTATCAAATCAAGGTCGGAAACCACACCGACCTCAAAGGCGGCATCATCACCAGTACCCAAAGCGCAGAAGACAAAGGCAAAAACCGCTTTCAGACGGCCACCCTCACCCATAGCGACATTCAAAACCACAGCCGCTACGAAGGCGAAAGTTTCGGCTTAGGTGCCAGCGTTGCCGTAAGCGGCAAAACGCTGGGGCAGGGCGCACAAAATAAACCTCAAGACAAACACCTGACAAGCGTAGCGGATAAAAACAGCGCAAGTTCATCAGTGGGTTATGGCAGCGACAGCGACAGTCAAAGCAGCATCACGAAAAGCGGCATCAACACCCAAAACATTCAAATCACAGACGAAGCCGCACAAATCCGGTTGACAGGCAAAACAGCGGCACAAACCAAAGCTGAAATTGATACAAACGTAACCACAGACACCGCCGAACGACATTCAGGAAAACGATCAGACCAAATTCATCTGCCAGCAAAAATGGAATGCCGATATATTCTAAAGTAAGTAGAAGATAAATATTTGATTTGTATGAAAAATATTCAGGTCAGAGGCTTGATTTTAGGAATATTCCGAATAAAGGGCAATTATCTTCTACGACTATTACATCAGGACCTTGGAAAGGAACGACCATCATTTTAAGAAATTTTTCAACTAGCCGAGAACAAACTGGAGCAAAATGGACAATTGAGTTTAGGAATCAACCTGCTTCAGTACGTGGGCAAAGATTAGAGTTAAAATTTAGATAAAGGTTACGTTATGAATGCGAAGATAAAATATAATCTTTTAGACTATTGTGAATATTTAGGTGGTATTTTTGGTGTTTATAAAAATTATTTAAATATGGATATCAAAGATCCAAATTTAAAAATTAAATTTTTTGATTTTTTGGAAGAACTTTTATCAGATGGTGTTATTGAATTATGCGATTATCGTGAAAATCCTCCAAAAATATTAACTGGTTCGCCAAAAACACAGGTAGATGAATTAAGAAGAATTTGGCCAGATATGGAAGAGATGTTGCTATATTTTCCAGATAATCCTTGGTTTTATGTAGAGCATTTTTGGTGGGGAGCAACTTGCCCTATTGAACTGACACAATTGCCTAAAATAGAAATTTACGAAGAACAAATGAAACAAGCTTAAAGCCAGCGTAACCAGCCTGTATGACAAGGTGCAGGCGAACAATTCAATATCAACATCACGGGCTTAGATGTTTCAGGTAAAGCAGGAACCGGCCTGATTGCCGATAAGCAAATCCATCTGCAATCCGCCGAACAAAGCAACACCGAACGCAGCAAAAACAAATCAACAGGCTGGAACGCAGGTGCTGCCGTATCATTCGGACAAGGCGGTTGGTCATTAGGCATTACCGCAGGTGGCAATGTCGGCAAAGGACATGGCAAGGGCGACAGCCTCACCCATCGGCATAGCCATATTGGCGACAAAGGCAGCCGAACCCTAATTCAAAGCGGCACCACCACGCAGCTTATCGGCAAAGGCGTACAGGCAGATACGCGCAACCTGCATATAGAAAGCGTTCAAGATACTGAAACCTATCAGGGCAAACAGCAAAACGGCAACGTCCAAGTTACCGTTGGTTACGGATTCAGTGCAAGCGGCAGTTACAGCCAAAGCAAAGTCAAAGCAGACCATGCCTCCGTAACCGAGCAAAGTGGTATTTATGCCGGAGAAGACGGCTATCAAATCAAAGTCAGAGACAACACAGACCTCAAGGGCGGCATCATCACCTCCGGCAAGAGTGCCGAAGACAAAGGAAAAAACCTTTTTCAGACGGCCCCCTTACTGCCGGCGACATTCAAAACCACAGCCGCTACGAAGGCAGAAGCTTCGGCATAGGCGGCAGTTTCGACCTGAACGGCGGCCGGGACGGCACGGTTACCGACAAACAAGGCAGGCCTGCCGACAGGATAAGCCCGGCCATCGGCTACGGCAGCGACGGAGACGGCAAAAACAGCACCACCCGCAGCGGCATCAACACCCGCAACATACACATCACCGACGAAGCGGGACAACTTGCCCGAACAGGCGGGACTGCCGAAGAAACCGAAGCGCGTATCTACACCGGCATCGACACCGAAACTGCAGCCCAACACTCGGGTCGTCTGAAAAACAGCTTCGACAAAGACGCGGTTGCCAAAGAGATCAACCTGCAAAGGGAAGTAACGCAGGAGTTCGGCAAAAATGCCGCACAAGCCACAGCGGCAGTTGCCGACAAACTCGGCAATACCCGAAGTTACGAACGGTATCAGGCAGCCAAAACCCTGCTGGAGGCCGAACTGCAAAATACGGACAGCGAAACCGAAAAAGCCGCCATCCGCGCAACACTCGGCCAAGTAAACGCCTACCTTTCCGAAAACCGAAGCCGCTACGACACCTGGAAAGAAGGCGGCATAGGCAGGAGTATCCTGCACGGGGCGGCAGGCGGACTGACGACGGGCAGCCTCGGCGGCATACTGGCCGGCGGCGGCACTTCCCTTGCCGCCCCGTATTTGGATAAAGCGGCGGAAAACCTCGGCCCGGCGGGCAAAGCGGCGGTCAACGCACTGGGTGGGGCGGCTATCGGCTATGCGGCGGGCGGGAATGCAGGTACGGCGGCAGTAGGGGCGAATGTCGATTGGAACAATAGGCAGCTGCACGACAGCGAGATCAGAAAAATTAAAGATAATGCCGCCAAATTTGCCAAACTCCATCCCGGCATTTCCCAACAGCAGGCAGAAAAGCGGCTGGTGGCGCAAGCTATGCGTCAGGTCGATGCGGCTTATTATGCCAAACATGCCGACACCGACACGGCGGCGGAACAATTCCTGCGCAGCATAGCGGGAAGTTTCAAAGCCGACGGGGAAACGTTCCTGGATTTTGCCCCGATGAAGTATTACAGGGACAGCGGTAAATTTGCCGAACATACAGGCTATCGAGATCTAAGAGCAAAGTTGGGACAGAATCCGGTCCATACCGAAGCGCAAAGGAACAGAACTATTGAAGAAAAGACCTACGGCACAATAGGCAGAGGTGTAGGTAAAGGCATCGGCAATACCCTAGCCAACAACCTGCAGGCGGGTCCGCCACACTATGTACTCGGCATTACGAACTATTCGAACTGGGGCAAAGAACTTATTCCATACGAGAACCCTGTTGAGCGCGCCATCGGCAAACAGGCAGAGGATATGACGGAAAAAGCGGTAGCAGCTGTGTCTTTGGGCCGGAGTTTGCCGTCAAAGGTTGTTAATGTACCCTCTAAATTAGCTAAAAGCATTAAGACAGCGGAAACACATAAACCACTGGTACAAAAGCGTACGGAAACTTATTTTAGAGTTGAAGGAGGAGGAAGTGGAAATAATCAGGCAGCCAAAGCCGCTAAAAATACGGAAAAAATGAAAGCCGCAATAGATCAAACCCACAGTGGAGTTGACCTGCCTTATGATTCGAGACAAATTCGAGCTAAACTGGAAAAAAGATATGGAGCTGAGAATATTGTATCCACTACGATTCCAAAGAAACCGGTCCAAAGTATCAATAATCAAACTAAACCGGACTACTCATCTATTGTATATACTAATAAAAGTGGAAAGGTAGTTAATGTTAAATATAAAGATCCTATATCAGGGGAAAGTAAGGCTGTTAATATCGCCTATGATAATAGGGGATTACCTATATTTGATAACGTATCAAATTTTACCACCAAAATAGATAATTCATTGTCGTATACGGGACAGATGAGGGCAGCTACTAAAGATTTATGGAAAGCTATTGAAAGTGGACAAGTGCCCAAAAATCAATTTACTAATGAACAACTAACGAAGATTAAAGCAGGAAATGAAAAAATTCCTGGTTATACATGGCATCATAATGCGCAAAGCTCTCCTAATAATATGCAGTTAATTCCTAATAGTATTCATACAGCTGTTAGGCATACTGGTCAAAAATCGTTAAAGAAAGGTCAGTAAAAATGAGAA
>ENA-OWMY01000593-OWMY01000593.1-metagenome-genome-assembly--contig:-NODE-593-length-10783-cov-10.674497_pt1 | contig 10783 bp, 9 predicted proteins | sample MGYA00245358_ERZ651122 | MGnify/ENA primary metagenome ERZ651122 (study PRJEB26857, sample SAMEA4031752) | metagenome | biome: human; feature: oral; material: saliva | place: Philippines | collected 2014...
TGCGTGATATTACCTTGTGGCAACAAACTTCAACAACTGAAGCGGGCGTGGTGACCGAAACGATTTCACTCTTTAACTTGATTGTTGCGTTAATCATTGTTGTGATTACCTATATTTTAGTGCGTAATATTCAAGGTATTTTAGAAATATTACTCTTCTCCCGAGTGAAACTTTCACAAGGTACGCCTTATACCATTACAACATTATTAACCTATATCTTGGTTGCAGTGGGTGGCGCATGGGCATTTTCTACCCTTGGGATGTCATGGTCTAAATTACAATGGTTATTTGCCGCCCTTTCCGTTGGTCTCGGTTTTGGTATGCAGGAAATTTTTGCGAACTTTGTTTCCGGCATCATTTTATTATTTGAGCGTCCAATTCGTGTGGGTGATACTGTGACAATTAACGATGTAACAGGTACAGTAGCGAAAATCCGTATTCGCGCCATTACGATGATCGATCCGGATCGAAAAGAAGTGATTGTGCCAAATAAATCCTTTGTAACCGGACAAGTGACTAACTGGGCATTATCTAACACTGTTACTCGTTTGGTTGTATCCGTTGGGGTGGCTTATGGATCAGATTTAGAGTTGGTGAAACGTTTATTATTGCAAGCTGCAAATGAGCAACCAAGCGTCTTAAAAGATCCAGAACCAAGAGCATTATTCTTAACCTTTGGGGCAAGTACGTTAGATCACGAATTACGTGTTTATGTGGGTCAAGTGTCTGAGCGAAATGATACGCTTGATGCACTTAATCGCCGCGTAAATCAGTTATTTGCTGAAAATAATATTGATATTGCATTCAACCAATTAGATATTTTTATTAAGAATAAAGATACGGGTGAAGAAATTCCATTTATTGATGTGGCAAAATTAGCCCAAAATCATTAATTAAAGAGAGAAAATATGGCAGGGAATACTATCGGACAACTTTTTCGTGTGACGACCTTTGGGGAGTCACATGGTATTGCATTAGGCTGTATCGTAGATGGCGTACCGCCGAATCTTGAATTATCGGAAGCCGATATTCAACCTGATTTAGATCGTCGTAAACCGGGTACATCGCGTTACACCACACCACGTCGTGAAGACGATGAAGTACAGATTTTATCTGGGGTGTTTGAAGGTAAAACAACCGGTACCAGTATTGGAATGATCATTAAAAATGGTGATCAACGTTCACAAGATTATGGCGATATCAAAGATCGTTTCCGTCCTGGGCATGCAGATTTTACCTATCAACAAAAATACGGTATTCGTGATTATCGCGGTGGTGGTCGCTCTTCTGCGCGTGAAACCGCTATGCGTGTTGCTGCGGGAGCGATTGCGAAGAAATATTTACGTGAGCAGTTTGGCATTGAAGTGCGTGGCTTTTTGAGTCAAATTGGCGAAGTGAAGATTGCACCACAGACTGTCGGAAAAATTGATTGGGATAAAGTGAATAGCAATCCATTTTTCTGTCCAGATGAAAGTGCGGTCGAAAAATTTGATGAATTAATCCGTGAATTGAAAAAAGAAGGCGATTCGATTGGTGCAAAGCTAACGGTGATTGCAGAGAATGTTCCTGTTGGTTTAGGAGAGCCTGTTTTTGATCGACTTGATGCCGATTTAGCCCATGCCTTAATGGGGATTAATGCCGTTAAAGGTGTAGAAATTGGCGATGGTTTTGCGGTGGTTGAACAGCGTGGAAGTGAACATCGTGATGAAATGACACCAAATGGTTTTGAAAGCAACCATGCTGGCGGTATTTTAGGGGGGATTAGCTCAGGTCAGCCAATTATTACAACGATTGCTCTAAAACCAACATCTAGTATTGCCATTCCAGGGTGTTCTATTAATTTAGAGGGTGATCCTGTCGAAGTGGTGACAAAAGGCCGTCATGATCCTTGTGTGGGAATCCGTGCAGTCCCTATTGCAGAAGCCATGGTCGCAATTGTGTTACTCGATCATTTATTACGTTTTAAAGCGCAATGCAAATAACTCTTTTAAATTAAGCTTATTTTTCTTTCATTAAAGATAAGAAGATTCGTTTTAGGAAATTTTATGAGTAGATCTTTAGCAAAATTACTTTCAAGTGCGGTTGTTTTAGGGAGCGTTTTTTTCTCGTTACAAACAACAGCCTCGCCACAAGACTGGCAACGAATCAAACGTCCAATTCCTGCAACAGATGGTAAGGCAAATCCAATTGGTAGCTATTCGAATGGTTGTATTATCGGGGCTGAACCTTTGCCTTATAAAGGTGAGGGCTATCAAGTCATTCGTATGAATAAAAATCGCTATTATGGTCATCCGGATATGATTGCCTACTTACAGCATCTTGGACAAAAAGCGAAGTCAGCAGGCTTACCAACGATGTTAGTTGGGGATATTGCTATGCCAGGTGGTGGTCGCTTTTTAACGGGGCATGCAAGCCATCAAATGGGATTAGATGCGGATATTTGGTTGCGTATGGGCACCATGACAGACAGTGAAGCGTTAAATTCTGATGGAAAAGGCTTGCTTGTGGTGAACCGTCAAACACAACGTGTTGATGAAAATGTGTGGAATAACAATCATGCAACGTTAATCAAACTGGCTGCGCAAGATCCCAAAGTGACCCGTATTTTTGTGAATCCAGCAATTAAATTAAAACTTTGTCAAACTGCGGGTGATGATCGAGCTTGGTTACATAAAATTCGTCCGTGGTTTGGTCATGATTCACATTTCCACGTGCGCATTGCTTGTCCAAAAGATGCCGCTTATTGTGAAGATCAAGCACCGGTACCAGCAGGCGATGGTTGTGGCGATGAACTTTATTCTTGGTTTGAACCCGCAAAACCAGGTTCAGGCTCTTCTAAACCAAAAGTGACACCACCAGAACCGTTCTTGTGCCAACAAGTGTTGAGTTCGCCAAATAGTAGCGAATGGTTAGAGTAGGAGTTAAATAATGGAGTTGGGGATTGATATATTAGCCATGCTTTTTGCAGCAGCCTTTATTGCTGCATTTATTGATGCGATTGCAGGTGGAGGAGGCTTAATTACAATCCCCGCCTTGTTAATGACAGGTATGCCACCCGCCATGGCATTAGGCACAAATAAATTACAAGCGTTTGGCGGTGCGTTGTCGGCAAGTATTTACTTTTTGCGTAAAAGAGCGGTCAATTTATCGGAGTTTTCTTTCATCTTACTGGTGATTTTTATCGGCTCGGTGATTGGTACGTTACTCATTCAAAATTTAGATGCGTCATTAATTAAAAAAGGGCTTCCATTTCTTATTTTAGCGATCGGCTTATACTTTTTATTGACACCCAAATTGGGCGAAAGTGATCGAAAACAACGTATTTCCTACGCAGTTTTTGCGTTATGTTTTGGCTCATTGCTGGGTTTTTATGATGGCTTTTTCGGACCTGGTGTAGGCTCATTAATGAACTTGGCTTGTGTCACATTGCTTGGATTTAATCTCACCAAAGCAACTGCGCATGCTAAAGTGATGAATTTAACTTCAAATTTTGCTTCATTAATTTTCTTCTTTATTGGTGGTCATGTGATTTGGACCGTTGGTTTAGTGATGATGGCAGGAAGTCTGATTGGTGCGAATTTAGGCGCCAAAATGGTGATGGCAAAAGGCAAACAACTGATCAGACCGATGGTGGTGATTATGTCATTTATCATGACGATAAAAATGGCGTATGATCAAGGTTGGTTTCATTTTTAACAATTGATTATGACAGATTCTCAGAAAAAATTACGTATTACGGCACGAACGGGCTATGAACCACATTTTTCATGGTCATATTTGCACCCGAAAAATTGGGGCATTTGGCTTGGTATTTTTGTGCTTTTGTTACTCGCTTTTGTGCCATTTCGTTTACGCGATAAAATGGCTGAGAAACTCGCGCGCGCACTGACGAAAAAAATTGGTAAACCACGTATTCGTGCCGAGATTAATTTGAAACTCTGTTTCCCAGATTGGACGGCTGAGCAGCGTGAAAAAGTGATTGAAGAGATGTTTGTGACGGTCGCACAAGTCATGCTTGGTATTGGTGAAATTGCCATTCGTTCTAAAAAACATTTACAAAAACGTAGCGAATTCATTGGCCTTGAGCATATCAAGCAAGCCAAAGCTGAAGGGCATAACATCATTTTGATGGTACCACATGGTTGGGCGATAGATGCCTCTGGCATTATTTTGCATACACACGGCATGCCGATGACGTCAATGTATAACCCGCACCGAAATCCGTTGGTGGACTGGTTGTGGACTTTAGCGCGTCAACGTTTTGGTGGAAAAATGCATGCACGCCAAAATGGTATTAAGCCGTTTTTAGCACACATCAAACAAGGCCAAATGGGGTATTATCTTCCTGATGAAGATTTTGGCGCCGAGCAAAGTGTCTTTGTGGATTTCTTTTCCACTTATAAAGCTACACTTCCTGGGTTAAACAAAATGGCAAAATTAGCGAAAGCAGTAGTTATTCCGATGTTCCCACGCTATAACGCTAAGAATGGCAAGTATGAAATGGAAATTCGCCCACCGATGCAATTAAGCGACGATCCTGAGCAATCAGCCCGTGCGATGAACGAAGAAATTGAGTATTTCGTTACGCCAACACCCGAACAATATGTCTGGATTTTACAGCTTCTTCGTACTCGAAAAGACGGGGAAGATATTTACCCAGATTAATTCATTTTATTTACAAAAGTGCGGTCAAAATTCACCGCACTTTTGCATTTTTATATGCTAGAATGCGAGCCTAAAAACAGGATTTTTTCTTACTCTTTTTTGAGCAATTATTTATGAACAAACAACTTGAATTAATCAAATCTTCTATCAAATCTATCCCAAATCATCCAAAAGAAGGCATTATTTTCCGTGATATCACGAGCTTACTTGAAGTGCCTGCGGCTTTTAAAGCCACAATCGATTTGATCGTTGAAAAGTATAAAGATCAAGGACTCACAAAAGTAATTGGTACTGAGTCTCGTGGATTTATTTTTGGTGCGCCAGTTGCATTAGCATTAGGCTTGCCATTTATCCCCGTTCGTAAACCGGGCAAATTACCTCGTGAAGTGATTGCACAGTCTTATCAGTTAGAATACGGTCAAGACACCCTTGAATTGCACACAGATGCCATTTCACAAGGTGATAATGTGTTAATCATTGATGACTTGTTAGCAACGGGCGGTACAGTTGAAGCTACCGTGAAATTAGTTCAACGTTTAGGTGGTGAAGTGAAACATGCTGCCTTTGTGATTAATTTGCCAGAATTAGGGGGCGAAAAACGCTTACGTGATTTAGGCATTGATTGCTACACCTTAGTGAATTTTGAAGGCCATTAATTTTTAAAGAGATGCGATGAGCTACCAAGTTTTAGCCAGAAAATGGCGACCAAAAAACTTTTCTGAAGTAGTGGGGCAAAGCCATGTACTCACTGCTTTGGAAAACGGTTTAAAAGAAAACCGTTTACATCATGCTTATTTATTTTCCGGCACCCGTGGCGTGGGTAAAACCTCCATTGCTCGTTTATTTGCGAAAGGCTTGAATTGTGTAAACGGTATTACTGCCGATCCTTGTGGTGAATGTGAAAACTGTAAAGCGATCGAAGCAGGCAACTTTATTGATTTAATTGAAATCGATGCGGCTTCTCGTACCAAAGTAGAAGATACGCGTGAGCTATTAGACAATGTGCAATATAAGCCGGTAGTAGGGCGTTATAAAGTCTATCTTATCGATGAAGTCCATATGCTTTCTCGCCATTCTTTCAATGCGTTGTTAAAAACCTTGGAAGAACCACCTGAATATGTGAAATTCTTATTGGCTACAACGGATCCACAAAAATTACCGATTACGATTTTATCCCGTTGTATGCAATTTCATCTTAAAGCATTAGATGAACCGCAAATTTCAGCGCATCTTAATCGCGTGCTTACTGCCGAAAATATTCCTTTTGATACGCCTGCATTGGATAAATTAGCCAAAGCGGCACAGGGCAGTATTCGTGATAGCTTAAGTTTAACGGATCAAGCGATAGCCATGGGAAATGGTAAAGTTTCCACTGATGTGGTGAATACCATGCTTGGGCTATTAGATGAAGATCAGCCGATTGAAATCATTTACGCTTTACATCAAGGTAACGGTGAGCGTTTAATGAAAACCATCCAAACGGTGGCAGAAAAAGCGGGCGATTGGGATGAGTTATTGGCAGAAACAGCTGAGAAATTACATCAAATTGCATTAATGCAGTTACTCGCTAAAAGTGCTACAGATGAAAACGATCACTTAGGCTTTCTGGCTAAACATATTTCACCGGAAGACGTACAATTTTTCTATCAAGTGATTGTATCGGGTCGAAAAGAATTGGCCTCCGCACCAAATCGTCGAATTGGTGCAGAAATGACATTATTGAGGGCATTGGCATTCCACCCAAAGTTCCTTACGGCAGCACAAACGCCTAAACAAGGCGGGCTATCCCCTGAACAAAATACACAGAAAAGTGCGGTTGAAAATCAGCCTGTTTCTGGTTATGTGGATATGCCGGTGCTGTCGCAAAACATCAAAGCAAATTATTCTGCACAAGTGCAAAAGCCGATGGCTCAATCAGCGGTTGTGCATTCTTCACCTTCTCAACCTGTTTCCACACAAACCAGATCTTCATTGAATTTAGCTAGCCTTGCTGCGCTAGAGGCATTGAATCAATTAACGCAAATTGAGCAATCAGAGCGCCAACATCATCATGATGAACAGCAAGCCGCAGTGGAAGAAACCTTGCATCACCTCCAAGAGTTAGATGAGCAAAAAAATTCGCCAAAAATGACCGCACTTCCTGTGCGAGAGATGACACCACCGAAAGCTGCGCAAACGAAAGCTGCGCAAACGAAAGTAGCGGTACTAAATCCAATGACTCAACAAGCTGACGAGTTAAAGCAAGGTATTGAGACGGTTGAAAATACCATTGATGACAATGCTGAAATGGATGCGGAAGAGCAAGAAATTCTCGATGCGGAAACCTACCGTTGGGAGTGGAGTAATCCGGATTTAGCCAAAGTAGATAGTGGTGTGCGTCCTTCTGATATTAAACAGGCGATGTTGAAAGATGTGACACCAGAATTGCGTGAGAAAATTATTCAAATTACGCAAAAACAAGATCCTTGGACGGATATTGTCGAACGTTCTGGCGTGATTGGCTTTTCAAAAGAGTTGGCATTAAATTGCTTTATTAAGTCGCAAACAGAAGATGAAATTCAACTCGGGCTTCATTCTGAAAAAGCGCATTTAAAACAAGATCGAAATATTAAAAATTTAGTGGAACATCTTGAACGTTTATATGAAAAACCAGTCAAATTGTCGATTTTTGTTGAAGATTCCGATGTTTTAACCCCGATGGATTACCGCAAAAAAGTTTATCAAGAGTTGCGTGAACAGGCACGTACGGATTTACAGCAAGATAAAAAACTGCTTTTATTACAAAAAGAGTTTGATGCGAAGTTGGATGTCGAAAGCATTCGACCAGTCTAAAACTCATTTCTCTAAATTTTAACTTTATAAAGGAAAGAATATGGCGTTTAGCTCTCTTTTTACTCTTATTGATGACATTGCATCGATTCTTGATGATGTCGCCTTGATGACCAAAATAGCAGCCAAGAAAACCGTTGGTGTAGTAGGTGATGACTTAGCCTTAAATGCTAATCAGGTAACAGGGGCATCTTCCGATCGTGAATTACCCATTGTTTGGGCTGTCACCAAAGGATCGTTAGTCAATAAAATCATTTTAATTCCAATTGCTTTACTGCTTTCTGCGTTTTTACCTTGGTTGATCGTGCCACTTCTGATGATTGGTGGGGCGTATTTGTGTTTTGAAGGTGTAGAGAAAATTCTACATAAATTTATTGCTCATGAAGAGCATGAAGAAAAAACAACCTTTAATGAAGCCGCTAAAATTAAAGGGGCAATTCGTACCGATTTTATTCTTTCCGCTGAAATTATCATTATTGCATTGGGCGAATTAACCGAAGCGAGCTTGCTGACTCGCATCATTTCTCTTTCGATAGTGGGTATCGGAATTACTATTTTTGTTTATGGCTTGGTCGCATTGATTGTTAGAGCGGATGATTTCGGTTTATACCTTATCAAAAAAGGTGGTGTGGCGAAGTCAATCGGGAATGCAATTTTAGTGATTATGCCTAAATTTATGCGTTCACTTAGTTTTATCGGTACGCTTGCGATGTTCTTAGTCGGTGGTGGTATTTTCGTACATAATGTGGATTTCATTCATCATTTGCTCGCTGATTATCAATTAGCCGATGGTTTATTAGGTAATGTGGCGACGTTAGTCGTGGGTGTGATTGTTGGGGCGATTGCTTGTGCGATTGTATTACCCGCGATGAAATTATTCGGTAAACACTAAAAACGAGATAAAAAATAACCGCACTTTGATGCTTTCAAGGTGCGGTTTTTTTATAGATGAAACAGACTATTTGCGAGAAGTGTAATCGCCGACACAAACCCATTTATAGCTGGTTAAGGCTTCTAATCCCATTGGGCCACGAGCATGAAGTTTTTGAGTACTTACCGCCACTTCTGCACCTAAACCAAATTGTCCGCCATCGGTAAATCGAGTACTTGCATTCACATACACGGCTGCTGCATCCACTTGATTGATAAATTGTGTGGCTAGTCGTTGATTTTCCGTCAAGATACTTTCTGAATGTTGTGTGCCATATTCACGGATGTGAGCAATCGCCGCATCCATATCTTCAACCACCACAACATTGAGATCGAGTGAACCCCATTCTTGGCGTAGCGCTTGTTCAGTCACTTCTTGCACATCGACATTTGCAGCTTGAAGAATCGAAAGTGCGGTCGATTTTGCATGGAATTTCACTTTTTTCTCGGCTAAATACTTCGCGAGTTTAGGTAGGAAAGTATCAGCAATTGAACGTTGAACTAAAAGCGTTTCCAGCGTATTACATGTGCTTGGACGTTGGCATTTTGCATTAGCTATCACCGCGAGGGCTTTTTCTTGGTCAGCACTTTCTTCTACAAAAAGATGGCAAACACCCACACCACCGACAATCACTGGAATGGTAGAATGTTGTTTACAAAGCTCATGTAAACCAGCACCGCCACGAGGAATAATCATATCCACATAGCGATCTAGTTTTAATAATTGCATAACGAGTTCACGGTTTGGATCGGTAATGGCTTGCACTGCGAATTTTGGTAAGCCGGCTTGCTCTAAAGCATTTTGCACAACTTCGATTAAAATTTTGTTAGAAAACTGTGTTTCTTTACCACCGCGTAAAATCACTGCATTACCCGTTTTAAGGCAAAGACTTGCCACATCAATGGTCACATTTGGGCGAGCTTCATAAATTGTGCCAATGACGCCGAGCGGAGTGCGTACGCGTTCGATTTTAAGTCCGCTATCCAATGTACCGCCGTCTATGATTTTCCCCACAGGATCTGCAAGTGAAATAACGTGGCGTACATCATTAGCAATGCCTTGCAAACGTTCTTGCGTGAGCAGTAGGCGATCGATCAAGGCATCAGATAATCCATTTTGTTTAGCAAGTTCAATATCTTTTGCGTTTTCGGCTAAGATAAGCGGTGCTTGTTGTTCGAGTTGTTCTGCAATAATGGATAATGCACGATTTTTTTCAGCAGTGGTGAGTTGAGCCAAGATAAATGCTGCATCTTTGGCTTGTTTACCCATTTGTTCTAACATAGTTATTCCCTTTATTGTATTTATTTCTTTTTATTTGGCAGCTTATCTTGTTCTTCCGATGTGAGTTCTTGGTAATTAAACACTGGCAACCCCCATTCGAAATGAATAGCTAAAAGGCGTAAAGTAAAGCTGCTAATAAGTGTGAGTAACACGGCTAGCGTATGTTCTACTTGAAGCGTGCTTAATGCGTAATAAGTCAGTGTGGAAAATAGCGCAATGCTGGCATAGAGTTCTTTTTGGAACACGAGAGGAATTCGATTGCATAGCATATCGCGTAGAACCCCGCCAAAGGCACCAGTAATACAGCCTGCAATACAAACAATAGTGAGGCTATGTCCCATATCCATTGCAATTTGTGCGCCAATAATGGAATACACCACTAAACCCATCGCATCGAGCACCAAGAAAATAGTGCGGAAATAGCGCATAAAATGATTGATGAATGGCGCGACATATACGGTAATCACCGCTGCACTTGCCACCATTAAAAAATATTCTGGATGCTTAACCCAGCCGAGAGGGTAATGTCCGAGTAGTACATCACGCACAGAGCCGCCGCCAATGGCAGTGACGGATGCGATAATTATCACGCCAAAAATATCCATTTTTTCACGACCAGCCGCAAGTGCACCTGTCATTCCTTCAGCGGTGATACCGATGATATATAAAATACTAAGTAACATTCATGTACCTAAGTGCGGTTATAATTGGTTTCATTCTACTTTAAAATTTAATGAATTTTTAGCATAATGGCGCATTATTTTTCAGTCGTCAAAATTATGTCAGAACAATCTTCTAAATATATCGCGGCATTGCTTGCGGTATTATTGATCTCAATGGTGCTTGGCATCGATCTATTTATTTTTTCTTTGCAATCTGAAAAGCAAACCATGCCTCATTTAGGTGTAGGCGTGTTGGTTGCACAGTTAATTTCTTTGTTGGTGTTTTATCGCGGCGAAATTTGCCCAGGACAACGTGGTCGTTTAATCAAAGTTAATCTGACTTTTGCTATTTATTGGGCGGTGTGGTTGCTGATAAGCCTATTACAGAATAATTACACACTTACTAATGTGATGA
>ENA-OWMY01000595-OWMY01000595.1-metagenome-genome-assembly--contig:-NODE-595-length-10739-cov-5.453482_pt1 | contig 10739 bp, 13 predicted proteins | sample MGYA00245358_ERZ651122 | MGnify/ENA primary metagenome ERZ651122 (study PRJEB26857, sample SAMEA4031752) | metagenome | biome: human; feature: oral; material: saliva | place: Philippines | collected 2014...
ATGAGGAAATCAGAGATTTTTTTAATCAACTAGGATAACAACTATTTTTACTACTTTACCATGATTATATATAGGACTTATCTATGAAATTTTTTGATGAAAATTACTCACAAGAAATACCTACTCGTATCAAATGTTTAAGAAAAAAGTATAATTTAAAGCAAAGCGACCTAGGTAATGCAGGTCAAGTTAGCCAAGTTGAAAAGGGAGGAATTTGAAAGAATTTGTATCTTTTATTTTTTGTTTCATTTATGCCCTATGCTACTGGAATAGTTAGTAGTCATTTCATGAATCATACGGCACAGCTCTTTTATGGACTGATCGTTATTGTTTCAACGGTAGCAAACTGGTTTTTACATAAAGTAATTGATAAACCCAATATAGATCAGAAAGAATTACTTGAAGCTACCGCACAATATAGGAAGTTATTGATACCTGACCTAATAATTAAAGGAGTGGGATTGATTCTATCCTTAATTCTCTATCCTCCGATTATGATGTATAGTGTTTTAATTGCGGCATTTTACATCATAACTTTAAAAACACTATCCGAAAAAAGAGTGAATAACTAAAAAACGGTGACCAAAGTTAGGTGTATTATTTTAATGCTTAGAGACCTAAACTATTCCCTATTTTAAAAATATTGATTCAGATTTTATGAAATTAAAAAGTAGATATTGTTCAGAAAATCCTTGATATTACGCTGTTTTTAGTCCAACTGAAATCCATACTTTCCAAACCAGGTCTTAAGAAAGCTCGTAAAGCTAGCCAGTTCTCTAAACGTTAAGAACTAGCTACAATACAGCATTTACAACACTTCATGGTTCACACCATGGGGTGTTTTTTTGATGATTTTTAGTAAAATTCACACCATTTTTCACACCAAATTCACACCATTACTTTTTAAGATTACGATAGGCAATCTCTCCAACAGCCATTGGAATAACATTCGAAGTATTGACATAAGTCTTTGTTGTAATCGTGTTACTATGGGTTAGAGCTTCAGAAATAGCTTCAATAGACGTTCCAGCCTGTTTTGCTAATGTTGCTCCTGTATGTCGTAATTTATGAGGTGTAGCATGTTTAAGTTCTGGATGACGACGTTTGACAGATTTCATTTTATTATTAAGATAGTCAGAGTGTAGAGGGCTATTAACATTACCCTTCATATCGATATAAGTAAAGACATATTGTTCATCGGATTGGATAATTCCAAACTTTGATAGTTCAGCCTTTTGATGTTTTTTCCATTCTTTAAGCAATTCAATCAACTCAATAGGGATTCGGAAAGTGGTTTTTTTATTCCCTTTGGTAGACTTTGGATTTTTGTATTTATCTAAAGCTTGTACCAGTTGAATTTCCTGTTTACTTGTATTGATATGCTTCCATTGTAAAGCGTAGCTCTCTGATTTTCTATCTCCCAAGAAAAAGGTGGTATAAAACAAAACATAGTCCTTGAATAGAATTTTTCCAGTCTCTAAATCCTTCTCAAAAGCTGTAAACCATGCTTGGAGTTCTTCTTGAGATAGATATAAATCTTCGTCTTTTTTACTATCTTCTAACTTGATTTTCTTAGTGGCTTTGATACGACTTATTGTTTTAGATAAGCGGTTAGTTTCGATATACTCTAATTCTTCTGCCCAATCAAAGATAGAATTAACGTAGCTTCTAATAACTTTGAAATTTGCATATTCATTGGCTTTTTGAGTTAATAAATTTAAAACAACTGGCTTATTTTGATTGAGAAACTCAATAGAATAGTTACCCAGGATAGGTAATATATGCTTTCTAAATAAAATTTCAGTACCAGTTATAGTAGCTTTAGAAGGTGGTTTGGCAGTAGAAGTAGTCTGACCTGCTTTGTAGGATTCCCACCAAACGTTTTGATAGAAATCTGAAAAGAGGATAGAACCGCTATTCTCCAATGAAGCAGATCCTCCACTAGGAATTTTATCAAACTTATTTTGAAGTTCTAGTTCGTATCTTTTTGCTTCAATCCTTGTTTTGAACCGTTTTTCAATCACTTTCTTATCAACACCTAGTGAAGGTTTAACTTCCTCAGGAATGTAGATGCGTAATCGATAGGTTCCGTTTTGAGTTTTTGTAATTGACATAGTATTCTCCTTTTTAATTGAGCTAGAAAAATACCGTGATTTCATTATAACAAACCACGGTAGAAATGCTACTGATTTTGTAACCAGCGATTGATTTCGGTTTTATCGAATCGAACTGTTTTACCAATGCGAATGATAGGGAAACCTTTCTGAATCCAACTATCAAGTGTATTATTGGAAATTCCTAGATAGTCGCAGGTTTGTTGTTTGTTCAAAAATGGACTATTAAGATTGCTGTTGTTCAACCGATTGTTGATTTCTTGCTTGATTAAGTCAGCAATCAAAAGCTGAATTTGATGAATTTGTTCATCTGGTAGAATAACGTGCATTTTGCTTACCTCGCTTGATTATTTAGTAGTAGTGTGAGATAATAGCAATAATAGAAGTAGCTATTGCTATTTTTGTTGTTAAAGGAGAGGGTTATCATTGTTAGTTTGGTCGCTGGCATTGATAACCTTTTTATGTTTATTCCATTGCATATTTTTTATGACTTTCTTAACCAAAATATCTATCGTTTTATTTTTAGTGTATGATTTAGGTTTGGCAAATTCAAAAGAATGGAATTTTGTCTTTTGCTCCGTATCTATAAAATCATCAATCTGGAGTGTCGAATGTTGGGGTTGTGATAGGTTATAAGATTTATCTATTGTTACAAGATAATCTATTCTACGAACGAATTGCCCAGAATCCTCATTATCATTTTCTTTAGCAATTTCAAAAAAGGGAATAGTTTTTTTTGTACTTGTGATGATGATAAGTTTAGCAGAGCCTATCTTGTTGCGATACCGAGCAGAGATGGGACTTATCATATACGGGTCGAGGAGTTTTAACCAATCTGATGCAGTCATGCTACTACCTCGCATATCGTCTAGGAATAGAATTTCTTGCCCGTTGTAGTCATCGAAGGCATTAGTAGAAGCAGTTAAACTATAATCCCATCGCTGATTAAATTTCAATGCTACCTTCTGAAGTATATCTATCAATTCTTTCGCGAATCTAGTTTTTCCAGCCCCGCTTGGGGCAGAAATGAAGAAGATAGTCTTTTTAAATTTGCCCTCTTTTAGCTCGGATACAGTCTGATAGCTTTTTTGCTCTCCAGCAGTTTCAATGGCTTCATTTACTTTTTGCTTATGTCTACCATAGATGGCATAATATTCACTTGTCAGCATAATATTTTCTTTCGTGATGTCTCCAGCAAGTATTTTCTCAACCAACCAGTCAATGCTGAGATTTGTTTCTTTAGATTTCTTGGTGGCTCGTCCTTTAACCCACGTTGCCATACTGCGATGATAAATGCTTTTGTAATCCTCTCCTAAGACTGTTACAACCTCCTCTGGTTGATATTGAAACTTGGTTTCGTCTTTGGCATGGACTAGATAGGCAAGGCAATTATCATAGCCATAGCGCCCCGATTTTAGCTTTTCTAGATATTGCGGTTCAACCCCAACAGCTATAGCTATTCTATTTAATGAAGCTCCTTTTTCAAACTTAAAGAGAAAATGGATATGTTCAGCTTTCTTTTCGATTATGTTTTTCATCAGCTCTTGATTCCAAACGTTTATCTCGTCTTTATCGTGTTTGATTCCATAAGCTTCTTTAACAGTAATATCAGCTTTATTTAGCTTATCAGTAACTGTTTCAAGTAGTGGACGGATATTATTTTCATCTCTAGCCTGCTTTAAAGCGGTTTTATCTTGCCAAGTTTTCCAGTGTTCATCTTCCAGTTGTTGAACCAGCATGATAGTGGTTAGGTTTGCTTCTTTTTTATTTTTGTTCATTATTAAGAACTCCTTATTTTAATTATTCTTCTAACTATTCCCTAGAAAAATCAAGAGATTGACTTTTTCTAAACCGCTCAAATCATTGATATTCCTAGGTTTTTGAATATGCACGGCACTTGACAAGCCCAGTGCCGTGCAGGCGTAGAAATAGTTAGATTTAAAAGTGTTTCATCTTTTTCAAAGATGACCGACCTTGTGACTCGTCGGCTTCGTCATGAATCCATTTGTTGATCCAACAGATTTCTCTAGTTGGAACAACAAATGGATTGTTTACCCTTATTAATCAAACCAAGGGGTTTCATAAAAGTGTGGAATTTCCCATTTTTTACCAGAGCCACTAATACGAGCTACTCCTTGCCCTTTTCCATAACTGCGTTTAGGCATATCTGCGAATCCACTCATCAAATATTTACGTTCCTCGGCGGAGTCAGCTGACCCTCCGAGCATAATTACAGCATCTGAACAATTTACACGAGCGAGTGAAGGAAGGAATCCTTCTTTTGTCGCAAATTGGCTAATAGCTATAATATGGATACCAGAAGAGCCACCAGTAGCAGATAGGCGGTTAATAGCAGTAGTCCACCGTGAAGTGATTTTCAGGGTTTTATCAACTTTATCCAATGATTCAAGTGAAGCATTTAGATTCCCTAACTCGTCGAAAAATAAAGCAATATCAGGCATATTTTCCATTTCTAGATATTTGTCTTTACCTGCTTTATTGATTTTAGCCAGTCGTTCATCCATAATGTAGCACCAATATTCAGCACGTTCGACTATTTTAATAGGGTCTGATTGACCGTTAAATTCTTTTACATATCTATCATACTTAGCAGAATTATATTCGACAACCCAACTTTGTAATAACATTAAACGAGCCATATAACGACCAGCAAGAACGGATTTCCCTGCACGAGTGCGAGCAATGATGCTCAAATGTGGTACAATATCGGAATACCAGACAAGGTCGTTAGATAAACGAATAGCATGTTTATTATCATTGATAAACTCTTTCAATGAATCGGATTTATCTTTGACATGAAATCTTTGAGAAGTTAATGTATCTTCTAAATGGAAGATAATATAACTATCTCCAGCGGTTAATTCAGAATTAACGACTGTAAACCTTTGAAATTTACCTGCTAATATCCCTGACATTCGTTGCTCAAATTTTTCACGGTCAGCACGTTCCCAGTTTGCAATATTTTCAATAGCAATATATCCCTCATCCAAATCATCGTTAATCCAAACATGTATTTCAGGCATTTCATCGCCATAGCGGGTTGAGTTTGAAAGTTTTAGGACATCTGTAATTTGTTTGTCATTGAATAACTGCTTCAACTTTTGGGATAACCTATTGGCTTTATTGGACATGACTGGTATCGAAATAGTTGATACTTCTTCTCGTTGCGACCAAGTATATCTCAACAATACTAGTACGATGAAATCGATAAAAGTAAAGAACTGTAGAATTCTAGTAAGATAGGGTGCTAATGTATTTATAGATTGACTTATGAAGAATGTCAAACCTGTTAAACCTAAAGTAATAAGCAAGGCTACTAGAGAGAATTGATAGCCTTGCATTTTACAATTAGGAGTAGATTTGATTCTACGATATCTACGATTACGCATTACGTTGAACCACGGCTACTGAGTCAGCAGCATACCACCCAATACCGTTAGTTGTTGCACCACCACGTACGTTCTTGAATTGAAGAATTGTACCGAACTTAACATCAACCTTATTTGGTGTTTTGATGCTATATTCAAGGTCGTTGTTTGTATCTACAATTGAATATTTGAACTTTCCATCAATTTCTTCAATTGAACCAATTGATACAACGTTTAGAATAGGGACAACATCAGCTGTATATTCATTACCAGTTTTTTCGCTAACCATCACTTTAGGTTGCGTTTTTTGTTTAAGAACCTCTTCAAGGGTTCTATTCCAGTTAGTTTTTGCCATGGGCATTACCTACTTTCTATTTTTCTAGGTTTGAAAAGATTCTTTTCAAACGAGCAATAAGATGATATTCACTAATGCATAAACAAAGTAACTCATAGTTAGACATAGAGTTAATGTTGAGTTTGTAGTGAACAGAGAAGGGAACTTGAGCATGCCAAATTTCTTTTAGATTGTTTGGGACTTTTTCAAGATACCAATCTTTGCTATTGATTTGATAAGCGGTATTTCCGTAATTTATCAATATTTTAGTTTGAAGTTGAATTACTCTTCTTTTTAAGAGTTTCCTCATATTATTCCTCCTTTCATAATTATGATACCACACTATTTTGATATAAACAACACCTAAAACGTCTATAAAAGGATATATTAAAAAGGATATAAAAACTTAAATACATTGACATTTTTAAAAATAAACGGTATAATAAAAGGGAAATATAGAAAGCGAGGTGCTTATATGCCAAGAAGAAGTGTAGAGAGTAAGATAATCGACGGGAAAAAATATTACACATCTGCTTATTTTACTGGTGAAACTGGTATGGATAGCAGAAGTGCAAGAAAATTTTTAGAAGATTTTCAAGGATTAGAAGGACATACTAATCCTCGTCTTTATGATGAAAAAACAATGGAAAAGGCTATAAATGCTTGTATGAATGATTCTAGAGCACAGATTCTTCGAGAGGAGAAATCAAAAAATATGGCTGAAAAAGAAGAAGATCATTGGGAAAGAATACTATTAGGAGAAACTAATGGAGATGAGTTTTTAGAACAGTTTCGTAGAGAGGTAGAAAGTGACAGTTATAAATTAGATATGCTTATAGTAATGTTAAAACATCTGCTATTTCTTCAAGGTTATGAATTTGATACGGAATTGTATAAAGCTGATTTAGAAAGTAATTTAATCACTGAAAGTGTTATACAACCAGGAGAGTTACGGAGTGATGATGCTATAAAAATTCTTGAACGCCTAAAGTCTAATAATGCGTACTTAGTAAGAAAATAGTTTATATCATTTAGATAGCAGAAAATGTAAAAGTGGGATAAGAAAACAAAAAGATGATACTTTGTGAAAAAGGAAGTATCATCTTTTGTTTATTAGCTATTAGTTGATTTTAATTTAAGTCTTTTTGTATTTAGGTATTTTCAATTACTTATTTTTATCTAATATTTTAATTATTTGTTTAGCAATTGCATTAATAACAGGCACAGCAACAGAATTTCCAAACTGTTTATATGCTTGTGTATCACTCACTGGAATGATGAAATTTTCAGGGAAACCTTGCAAGCGACTAGCTTCACGAGGTGTTAATTTGCGTGGGTTTTTTCCTGTTTGTTCAATTAAAATTTCACTACCGTCTTTGTAATAGCGTGCTGAAATAGTGTTTGTATAAGGGCTATCTTCATTAAATAACGAATATCCAAAACCGTTACCATTTTTTTTATGTTCTTTCTTACGGCGTTGATGTCCCTCCCATAATTTGTCTGAGATAGTGTACTTATCAGAAGTATTCTTTTCTAGAATATCTCCCAAACATGTTTCTGTCATTGGAGGAGTTGGAAAAGTAAAATCTTGATAATTCTTTATTTCTTGCTTGTCAAAACCTACAATATAGATACGTTCACGATTTTGAGGGACACCAAAATCTTTAGCTTTAAAGATGATATTAAAAACAGCATAGTCCAATTCTTTCAAAGTATTTTCAATTACTTTAAAAGTTTTACCTTTATCATGTCCTTTAAGATTTTTAACATTTTCCAATAAAAACGCTTTAGGTCTTTTCTCTTTTATAATACGAGCAATTTCAAAAAATAGCGTTCCTCTAGTGTCTTCAAAGCCTAATTTTTTACCTGCTTGACTAAAAGCTTGACACGGAAAACCACCGACAAGTATATCATGGTCAGGAATATCTTTTTCATCAATTTTTGTAATATCACCAGCTGGAGTATCTGCATAGTTGGCTTCATACGTTTTGATAGCAAATTTATCTATTTCACTACTAAAGACGGACTTTGTTCGACCTGTGAGTTGGAAGCCCAGGCGAGTTCCACCGATACCAGCAAACAAATCAATCATCGTGTAGTCTGCAGATTCAGGATTTTTAAATGGAGCTATTTCAGGGAAGTTCAAAATATGTTCTAGTTCAATTTTAGATGGCTTACATTCATTATTCTCCCATCGTCTAATTGTTCTATCACCAGTTTTTGGTAAGCCAATGGCATCAGCTAATTCTTTTTGAGTCATATTTAAACGAGTACGTTTGTTTTTAATAAGAGTAGCTATAGAATCGCTTGTTTTCTCTTTTTCTAGTATAATAGTATTCATAGGGTACTTATCCTTATTTGTGTTGTGCATAGGACAAAATGTCCTATAATTGACACAATTATACCAAAAAATGATATATTTGTGAAGCAAGGAGTAGCATTTTGAATATAGAAGATTATAAAGATTTCGTTAGGAATCAAAGGGAAATATACTTTAGTGATGATAAACCGTACGACTTTATTTATAGACAATTTGAAAATAATGGATTAACAGAACAAACTACAGATTATTTTTTTCAAAACGCAAGTCATATAATTGAAAGTATCCGAGAAAAATCATGGCAGGAATTTCAAGATAAAGAGCATCAATTCACTTCAAAAATGCTATCATCTCTTTATTCGGAAAAAGATGTGGAAAAAATGTCAAGTAATGAAGCTATTGCTTGGTTTGTTGAAAAATTTCCGTCACATATTTATAATTTGAATCTTTCGAATACTCAAAGTAGGAGAAGTAGAGCGGGAAAAGAATTTGAAGCAATTATAGAACTAATTCTTATAGGTTCAGATATTCCAATGGACAGTCAAGGAAATATAGGGAAAAAATTCTTTGTTGATAAGGGACTTGGGAAATTAGTTGATATTGTGTCACCAGGTTCTATTGAATATGTTTTAAACAAGCGGGATACGGTACTTATAAGTGCGAAAACAACTCTAAGAGAACGTTGGCAAGAAGTACCGGAAGAAATGGGGCGTACAGGAGCAAGAGAAATGTTTTTAGTAACGCTTGATGAAACCATTAGCAGAGAAGTAATCGAAAACTTAAATGACGCTAATATTCAAGTTGTAACAACAAAATTTCTAAAAGATGATAAATATCCAAATTATCATAGTGTAATTAGTTTTGAAAAGTTGCTATCAATTCTAAAAGAAACAACTGTTAAATGGACTGAATTTGATTATTCAAACGAATCAAGAGAAGAGATTATTGCAAACATAGAGATTCAGTTAGAGAAACACTCAAAGCATCCTTTTGTTGTTGATTATTATAGGAGATATCAGCAGAGGTTTAAATAGTAGTTAATAATTTTTGGGGGGTATAATGCAAGATTTACCAAGTGCATGGATTATGAAAATAGCAACAGTTTTGAAGGATAACTTCACTATGGCAGAAATATTATCTCTTACGAATACTTTTGGAGCCAATCATGATATTCCTATAGCCTATACTGTCGCACCAGATTTCATGAATAAACAAACTGTTGCTAATAAAAATATTTCTAAATTTAACTCAACTCAAATGAGCATATTTCTGGATGAACTAACTGAGGCTAAAATGGGGTGGTTTCCAGAGCAAATTGCTCAATTGGCAGAGGAGGTTGTGGCTAAATTTGGAAGTGATAAAATTGAGACTGCTTCTAAAATAAATAATAGATTCAAAGATTACCCTGATGTTATGGAGATTTGGGGAAGAGCTATTACTTGTCTATCAAATAACCAGTATCACGAAGCTGTTAATAATTCACGTTTAGCTTTTGAAAAATTACTAAAGTCATTATTTAAAAATAATAAATCGCTTGAAAATCAAAAAAGTAGTATTGGAATTAGTTTAGAAGGTACACCTGCAGAATTTAAAAATTTATTTATGTCTCAATTACGAAGTTATGAAATTCTACAAAATGAACAATTTAAACATGATTTTACTCCACATCTTGGAATTTTGGAAGTGAGGTACATTTTAAACACAACATTCTTGATGATGGATTATATTGAGAAGAAATATTCTCAATAATAGTATTAGAAATAATCTATCTTGTAGAATAGCGCTTAACTAATTTTAAAATCAGCTATTAAATACCTATTTCAATATTCGGATAAACTAATTAAAGAGATTAAAATGGTTATAGTGGAGTATTAAAAAATTACTAATCGGAATACCGTGATTAAAACTTTATAGGGCTTTCACTAATGGTGTGAACTTTTTGGTAAAATCTAGCTCAATTTGTGTATTTTTAGGGTAAAATTCACACCATTCAACTGAAATATATTCAAATTAGATGAAATTGTTCTTTCTGAAAACGTGGGTAAACATTGATTTTAAGCCCATCTTGAAACTTATTCAAATAGAAATGTTTCCAACCAATATTTAATTCCTTTCGTCTGTTAATAACATGAGCTTTTAAATCAATCACATCTTGAACAGTAGGTTCATAATTTTCAATCATTGATGATCCGATAGCATACCAAACGGTATCAAAATCTGGGAAGTTATCAAATTGAACTCCTAGAATAGTTAATTTATCTTTATTTACATCAAGAGTCACAGTAAACCTCCTTGTATAGTACTATTATTAGTGTATCATAAATTTGTTAGATTCACACTAAGGAATAGAGAATGGTATTTAATTAAAAGATATAATAAACAAGAAAAAACAGTAAACCTTTCGATTTACTGCTCTTCTACATAATTTATTAGTTATTTCATTTTCTTAACTGTTGTAAAATATCTCTGCAATCCCAACAATACAACAATACCATCAACTATAGGTATAACATACCAAATACTTTGTGCTCCAAATATGTGCGGAAGGAAAATCATAGTTGGAATAAATAAAATCACTTGCC
>ENA-OWMY01000598-OWMY01000598.1-metagenome-genome-assembly--contig:-NODE-598-length-10686-cov-6.339291_pt1 | contig 10686 bp, 7 predicted proteins | sample MGYA00245358_ERZ651122 | MGnify/ENA primary metagenome ERZ651122 (study PRJEB26857, sample SAMEA4031752) | metagenome | biome: human; feature: oral; material: saliva | place: Philippines | collected 2014 | study...
CAGAATAATAAATAAAAATGAAATAAATATAAAAAAATAACAAAAAAGTGTTGACAGGTGAATAAATATGCAATATAATTAGTCTCGTAAGGTTGATAGAGATAGCAACCACAAGAAAATACAAGAAAATATAAGAAAAGAGAAAAATATTATGTCAAAAGAGAAAGTTATTCTTGCCTATTCGGGAGGTCTTGATACCTCAGTCGCTATTACATGGCTTAAAAAAGATTACGATGTTATCGCCGTTTGTATGGATGTCGGTGAAGGTAAAGATCTTGAGTTTATCCATGACAAAGCTTTGACAGTTGGAGCTGTTGAGTCATACGTGCTTGATGTTAAAGATGAGTTTGCTGAAGATTATGTGCTTCCAGCACTTCAAGCTCACGCTTACTATGAACAAAAATATCCTTTGGTTTCAGCGCTTAGCCGTCCAATTATTGCTAAAAAATTGGTTGAGATTGCTCATAAAACAGGAGCAACGACTATCGCTCACGGTTGTACTGGTAAAGGTAATGACCAAGTTCGTTTCGAACTCACCATCAAAGCGTTGGCTCCAAATATGAAAATCATCGCTCCTTGGAGAGAGTGGGATTTGAAATCTAGAACTGACTGCATGGAATATGCTGCTAAGCACGACATTCCAGTGGTAGCTACTAAAAAACATCCGTACTCCATGGACCAAAATGTATGGCATTTGTCTCATGAAGGCGGCGATCTTGAAAACCCAGCAAATGCTCCTAAAGATGATGTGTACTTGGTAACACATACTCCTGAGCAAGCTCCAGATGAAGCTGGTTATGTAACTGTATCCTTCAAAGACGGCGTACCTGTAGCGGTAGATGGCCAAGAAGGTACTCCATTACAATTGTTAGAAAAACTCAACGAAATTGGCGCACACTATGGCGTAGGCGTTGTAGATATCGTTGAAAATAGATTGGTAGGCATGAAATCCCGTGGCGTTTATGAAAACCCAGGTGGTTCCATCATTATGTATGCTCACAGAGAACTTGAATACCTTTGCCTCGACAGAGCTACATACCACTACAAAGAACTTATTGCTAACAAATATGCTGAACTCGTATACGATGGCATGTGGTTTGCACCATTGATGTATGCTTTGCAAGCGTTCGTTGATGAAACTCAAAAAACTGTAACTGGCGATGTAAAACTTAAATTGTACAAAGGCAACATCATTTCTGCTGGTGCTACATCTCCATACTCCTTGTACAGCGAAGATTTCGTAACATTCGAAGAAGATGATGTATACAACCAAGCTGATGCGGCTGGTTTCATCAACTTGTTCGGTTTACCTCTCAAAATTAATGCATTGATGAAAGAAAAGGCAGGTAAATAATGGCTAAATTGTGGGGCGGGCGTTTCACAAAAGGCACTGATAAAGCGGTAGAGGATTTTACATCCTCTATCGCTTTTGATGCGCGGATGTACGCCGAAGATATTGCAGGCAGTAAAGCACATGCTACAATGCTAGCAAAACAAAATATTATCTCCGACGCAGATCGGGACGCTATTGTTGAGGGCTTAACAAAGATTAAAGGCCAAATCGATAAAGGTGAGTTCCCATTCTCCGTGGCTCTTGAAGATATTCATATGAATATTGAAAAGCGCTTAACCGATGATATTGGCGAAGCAGGTGGCCGATTACATACAGGTCGTAGCCGTAATGACCAATGTGCAGTAGATTTACATATGTACGTGCGTAAAGCCGTTGTAGAAATGGGCGAGCTCATCGTAGATATGCAAAAAGCCCTCATTGAAACCGCTGAAAAATACAGCGATGTTATCATGCCTGGTTATACGCATTTACAACGGGCACAACCGGTATTATTTGGTCATCATATGATGGCATACTTCTCTATGTTGGAACGCGACTTTGATCGTTTGTTGATGGTATTTAAGCATGCAGATATTATGCCACTTGGTGCAGGTGCATTAGCTGGTTCTACGTACGGTATTGATCAAACCTATACACAAAAGCTACTCGGCTTCTCTCGTATTTACGAAAATAGTATGGATGCCGTATCCGACCGTGACTATGTAGTTGAGTTCTTATCCTTTGCATCTCTTGTGATGATGCATTTGAGCCGTCTTAGTGAAGAATTGATTTTGTGGTCTACTAATGAGTTTAATTTTATTGAACTTGATGATGCTCATTGCACAGGCTCTAGCATTATGCCACAAAAGAAAAATCCTGACGTATGTGAACTCGTTCGTGGTAAAACTGGTCGCACCTATGGTCACTTACTGGGTCTTTTAACTACCTTAAAAGGCTTGCCACTTACCTACAATAAAGATATGCAAGAGGATAAAGAGGGCATCTTCGATGCTATTGATACAGTACATTTTGCATTGTCCATCAATGCGGCAATGATTCGTGGTATGAAGGTCAATGGGGCGCATATGAAAGCTGTCCTCGATGATGACTTCTCTAATGCTACGGACATGGCCGATTACCTTGCGAAAAAAGGCGTTCCATTCCGTGAAGCTCATGAAATCGTAGGTAATGTTGTGCATCATTGCATTGAAAAAGGTTGCGTATTGCTTGATTTATCCGTTGAGGACTTCAAAGCCATCTCACATCATTTTGATGCAGATATCCGTGATGCTATTTCTATCGAAGCTTGCGTAGCAGGTCGTAACAACTACTCTGGTACTGCTCCAGAATGTGTGGAAAGACAACGTAATAATGGTAAAGCTGTTATCGCCGGAGAAGAAAAACAAATTGCAGAATGGAAAGCTATTGTTGAATCTGCACAAGAATAAGTGTTTTACATTTTAACTTTCTATTGAAAACTTAAGATCGATATACATATAAGTCTATTTTAGAAGCTCTATATAGAGCCCAAAGCTTATGTGTATATCGATTTTTTTCGTTTAAAAGTCAGATAATACCTATAAAAAGGCATTTCTAATTGATAATGTACTATTAAAAAAATATAAAATCGTGTACGCATACAGTGTACTGTAAGAAAATAATAGTCTTGTACTAGGACACTATAACCGTGATAGATAGGAAAAATTACATATATACACAGAATAAAATAGGGTAAAAATATACCTTGTCGTGGTTAAAATGAGTTCTGTTCGTTTTAGATAATAAATTACCTATAATTTATTCAATTCGTGTAATATGGCTTGTCCGCCAATAAAGTACTTTCATTTTGGTTTCATAGGTGTTATTATGTAATTCGTAATAAGAATAACAACGGTAAATCCACATTCAAGCCCATCACAGCACGAACTGGATTTACTTAGCGGTATATTATATTTAAGTGAATTATGGACGAGAAAAAATTCACCTTATGAAAGGGGATTGATACATGAAAACGACCGCTAAAAAAATGTCTGTATTCCAGCTAACCACAATGGTAGCAGCCAATATGCTAGGAGCTGGGATCATTATGTTACCAACTAATTTGGCTCAAGTTGGTACTATTTCAGTTTTATCTTGGCTCGTGACAGCTGTGGGTGCGCTTTTACTAGCGTATATTTTTGCTCAAGCGGGTATGTTCTCCCAAAATAAAGGGGGCATGGGCGGTTATGCAGAACACCGCTTCGGTAAAACTGGACATTTTATGGCGAGCTATGCTTACAGCATATCTCTCATCATTGCTAATATCGCCATCGCGGTTTCTGCCGTAGGTTATGGCGCAGCTTTCTTTGGTGTTGACCTTAATGCAACACAAACAAGCCAAGTAACAATTGTGCTCTTGTGGTTTGCAGCGATTTTGAACTTCCGAGGCAATCGCTTCACAGGTCGACTCAGCAACATGACTATTTGGGGCTCTATTGTTCCGGTTCTTTTAATCGGTACAATCGGCTGGTATTGGTTTGATCCGTCTATCTATTGGGCGGCATGGAACCCAAATGATCTTCCGCTTTATGATGCGGTAAAACAATCTATTTCCCTAACATTATGGGGCTTCCTAGGGTTTGAGTCCGCAGCGGCTAATGCTGATGCTGTTGAGAATCCAAAGAAAAACGTACCTATTGCAACTGTAGCAGGTACATTAGCAGTGGCGGTGGTTTACATCTTGTCCACAAACGTTATGGCCGGTATCGTTCCTAACGTTGACTTATTAAATTCTAACGCACCATTCGGTTTGACATTCGTATACATGTTCAATGATACAATTGCAAACATCGTTATGGCTGCTATGGTTATTTCTTGCTTTGGCGCTTTACTTTGCTGGCAATTCACATTGTCTCGCGTATTCAAAAGCGCAGCGGAACACGGTTACTTCCCTAAAGTATTCGCTCGTGTAAATAGCAAAGACGCTCCTGTTCGTGGCGTATTCATTTTACTCGCTGTTGAAACATTACTTACTTTGTTCACTGCAAGCGACTCCTTGCGTGAGCAATTTGAAATCTTAGTAAACTTAGCGGTTGTAACTAACGTAGTACCGTATGTATTGTGCATCTTGGCAGTACCTACAATGATGCGTATGGCTGGCGTAGCTGAAAGCCGCATTAAACGTTCCAACTACGTGTTCGGCGCAGGCGTTATCTACTGTTTATATGCAATCTACGCATGTGGCTTTGATGCTATGGTAGGTAGTGCAGTAGCGGTAAGCATCGGTTTTGTGATCTATGTTTTGCGTAAAGCGTGGGATACACGCAGAGCGCACCGCTTACAACAAAGTATCGATTAACTGAATATCTCTCGTCTTATAAGAGGCTGTTACTTAGTAACAGCCTCTTTTTGGTATATTAATCAAACTTATTAATTATGGTTTTATTAATTATAAATAATTGATAGTTGCTAAAGTGATTAAAAGTTTTTTCGGTATGTATAAAAAAAATTCATGAGAAAATTACCATTATAATAATAATTAATATATATACAGTTGCATACAGTTAATACGGTGAAAAGTCACATATATAAAGTGATTTGTATAGGTTTATACATAAATAGAGACTTAATCAGTAATCGATAATTTTTATTAGTATAAAAATTATATTGAAAATCTACGATGTACATATACCCATAAGGGGTATGCGTATTGTAAATAGGATATTAATATAGTATATTTATAATCGATAAAAATGAATGAACTAATGAGTGTCGGTATTCACCGAGCGTAAAAGAGGAAAATGGGTGTAAATCTCATACTATGCAAATAGCTGTAATGAGGAGCAAGGTTTCATTATAGGGTCACTGGGAAACTGGGAAGGCCGAAATGTTGCGATGAATCTGAGTCAGAAAGCCTGCTCTAAATGCATGGTAGCATATACTGTGCTTAATTTAGGTTAGTCAGGCGACTAACCTTTTTGAGTTTCTCAGGTGACTTATTTTCCTTTGTTTTGGCGTATTACTGCTGCGTTAAGCAGAGGGTAACATTAGTTGTTCGTTTGATTTGTTGTTAGTGTTTAGAGAGTTTAGGAGGCGCCTATGGGCAAACGCTTTGTCAAACAGTTGGGGCAATTTATTGTAACCTTGTTTGGCATCACATTTTTAACATTTTGTCTCACCTATTTAGCACCAGGCGATCCAGTAACGATGCTACTAGAAACGGCAGACACTATCGTGTCTCAGGAGCTCATCGATGAGACTCGGGCTCAGCTTGGGTTAGATAAACCGTTTATAGTGCAATATGCAAACTGGGTTGTGAATGCTGCACAAGGTGATTTAGGGATGAGTTACTCTGCTAAAAAGCCAGTAGTAGATCGTATGTTGGAGGCTTTACCAGGGACAGTAATGTTAGCAGGTACTGCTTTAGTATTTACTCTGCTTTATGCATTGCCAGCAGGGATTATAAGCGCCTTAAATCGTAATAAATGGGTAGACTATGTGTTGAGATCTTTATCCTTTGTAGGCGTATCTATGCCATCATTTTGGTTAGGTCTTGTACTTATTTATATCTTCGGTCTTAAACTAGGTCTTGTACCAATTGCTACATCTCGTATAACACCAATAGGTGTAATTTTGCCAGCTGCTACATTAGCTGTCGTAATTGGTTCTAAGTATATGCGCCAAGTTCGTCTCGTTATCCTTGAAGAAATGGAAAAGGATTACGTTATCGGTGCTCGTGCTCGCGGTGTCAGTGAGATGAAGATTTTATTCGGTCATATTTTGCCAAATGCCGTCTTGCCGCTCATTACTATTCTTGGTGTTGTTATGGGCTGGCTATTAGGCGGTGTAGCAGTTGTAGAAATGGTATTCTCTTGGCCTGGACTAGGGAACATGGCGGTTTACGCTATTACCATGCGCGACTATCCATTGATCGAAGGCTTTGTATTGTGGGTTGCATTAGCATATATGTGCATCAATGCATTAATCGATGCATCATATATTCTTCTAGATCCTAGATTGAAAAGGGAGAGAGCATAATGGCAGAATTTATTCAAAAACATAAATTGTTCTCTTTCTATAGTATCTTAATGATTCTTGTGGTACTCATTGCTATCTTTGCGCCTTGGCTTGCACCTGGCGATGCTTTTTCCTCAAATCTGAGTCAAGCATTACAAGCGCCAAGTAGTCAACATTGGTTTGGTACAGATAAACTAGGCCGTGATGTATTGTCTCGCATCATTTATGGTACTCAATTATCCTTGTTCATGGGTGTTACCATTGTTGTCATTATGGTTAGCGTAGGCACTATCATTGGTGCAGCAGCAGGCTATTTTGGCGGTAAAGTTGAAATGGTACTCATGCGTATCACTGACATTATGCTATCCTTCCCTGGTATCGTATTGGCAATTGCCATAGCGGGTATTTTGGGTGGTAGTATCGTGAATACGATTTTAGCCTTGTCCGTTGTTGGTTGGGCAAAATATGCTCGTATTGTACGTTCTATGACACTTAAGGTGCGTGGTGAGGAGTATGTAACGGCAGCTGTCATGATGGGTGCTAATACATCTACAATTCTTAGACGTCATATTATTCCTAATATCATGCCTCTCGTTATTACCACAGGGGCTTTAGATATTGGGGCCATCATGATTGAAGTAGCAGGTCTATCCTTCCTAGGTTTTGGTGCTCAGCCGCCAACACCAGAATGGGGCCTTATGCTCAATGAAGGTCGTCAGTACTTGCAGACGAGTCCTTGGCTCATGGCATTCCCTGGTATATCTATCCTTATCGTAGTAGCAATCTTTAACCTTTGGTCTGACTCTTTACGTGACGTAGTGGATCCGAAGAACCAAGGGTAATCTATGAGGTGTATTCATTTTCTAGAACTGTCTTTTATGAAAGTGTCTAGGTGGATAGATTATAATGTATGTTTTTTCCATCACTGATTATGTAGGATTGTCATAGTCATGATGTTAAATGTTTTTATGTTTTGTATGTAGTGGTACAAGGAGATTTTACATGAAAAAATCTTGGAAAAAAGCCCTCTTAGCAGGTCTTAGCATTGTAATGATGGGTTCCTTCATCGCAGGTTGTGGCTCCGATAACAACGGCTCTGCAAATAAAGACGTATTGAAAGTAGGCGTAACTAACTTCGCTTCTACTTTAGAACCTACGGAAAACTTCTTCGCTTGGGTTGTAATGCGCTATGGTGTAGGCGAAACATTGGCTAAATTCGACGAGCAAATGAAACCGCAACCTTGGATCGCATCCAAATGGGAAGTATCCCCAGACCATAAAACGTGGACTTTCACAATTAACGATAAAGTAACATTCTCTAATGGTAAAAAAGTTGATGCAGCTGCTGTAAAAGCATCTATTGAACGTGCATTTGAAAAGTCTAACCGTGCGAAAACATTCTTCGAATATGACTCCATTGAAGCTAATGGTCAACAATTAGTTATTCATACAACAAAAGAATATCCTAATATGCCAGGTCTTTTGGCGGATCCACTGTTCCTCATCGTTGACGTACAATCTGAAAAAGATGGTCGTAACTTCGCTAAAGAAGGCCCTATCGGTACAGGCCCATACGTAGTTAAATCCTTCACTAAAGAACGTGCTGAAATGGCAGCGAACGAAAAATACTGGGATGGTGCAGTACCATTCAAAACTGTTGAGATTCCTTCCATCGATGATCCTAATACGCGTGCATTGAGCTTGCAATCTGGCGACGTAGATATGGCCGTTAACATCGGTCCTGGTGAAATTGGTTTATTCCAAGGCAACAATAAATTTAAAGTAGATGAAATTGCATCTCTTCGTGTAGTGTTGGCTCGTATTAACCAAAAAGGTATTCTTGGTGACGACAAGGTTCGCGCTGCTGTTATTTCTGCAGCAGACCGTAAGAGCTATGCCGATGTATTGTTAAAAGGTACATTTATTCCTGGTTCTGCTCCAATTCCGCCATCCATGGACTACGGTTTCAAGGACTTGAAAGATCCTAATGCGTATAATCCTGAACGCTCTAAACAATTGTTAGCTGAAGATGGTTGGAAAGATACTGATGGTGACGGCATCCTAGATAAAGATGGTAAACCATTAACATTTGACTTCGTAGTATATAACTCTCGTGCAGAATTGCCACTTTATGCAGAAGCAGTACAAGCTGACCTCAAAAAAGTGGGCATCGACATGAAAATCAAAACAGTTGACTATAACTTGATTGATAAAATGGGTCAAGATGGCGACTATGATATGCTTATCTCCAACATCGTAACTGCTAATACAGGCGATCCAATCTGGTTCTTAGCTAACTACTGGCATACTAATGTGGATGGTTCCAACCCTCAAAACGGTTCTGGTTACTCCAACCCACAAGTTGACCAATTACTCGACGCAGCTGAAACTGAATTCGATCCTGCAAAACGTCGTGAATATGCAATTCAAATTCAACAAATATTGATGAATGATGGTGCTGCATTGTTCTTAGGTTACCCTAAAACTAATATCGTTACTGGTTCTTACTTGAAAGGTGCAGTAATGTACCCAAGTGACTACTACTGGATTACTAACAAAATTACAAAATAGTAAGGAGCTATAATGGCAGAAAACATACTAACTGTAGAAAACCTTAACATCGCGTACCAAGGTGTGCCTGCTGTTATGGATGTGAATTTTACCTTGGAACGCGGCAAGGTGTTAACCATCGTAGGAGAGTCTGGATCCGGTAAAACTACCGTGATTCGGGCCCTCATGGGTTTACTACCTGTAGGTGGTGAAGTTACAGAGGGTTCCATGATTTTTAATGGTCATGACCTTCGCAACTTGTCTAAATCTGAATGGAGATCTTTGCGCGGCAAAGATATGGCCATGATTTTCCAAGATAGTGGTAGTGCATTAGATCCAATCGTACGTATCGGTAAGCAGTTCAGAGAATTATTTAAGTCTCATATTGAAATCTCTAATGAAGAATGTGATCGTCGTGCTATTGAATTGCTAGAATCTGTATCTCTACCAAATGGGGCTGACATGCTTCGTCGTTACCCTCATGAGTTATCTGGTGGTCAACGCCAACGCGTAGGTATTGCTATGGCTTTGGCATTAGATCCAGTTTTACTAATTGGTGATGAACCAACTTCTGCGTTAGACGTTACGACACAATCGCAAGTGGTAATGCAAATGCTTGAATTATCTAAACAGCATAATTCTGCTATTGTTATGGTAACTCATAACCTTGGTGTAGCAGCCTATATGTCTGACTATATCGTCGTTATGAAAAAAGGCCGTGTAGTCGATGCGGGTACACCACAAGATATTTTGGAAAATCCATCTAATGAATATACGAAACAATTAAAAAATGCGGTACCAACATTGGGAGGAGGTCGTTACATTGACTAACTACGCTGTAGAATTAAAAAATGTATATAAACGATTCCCGCTTCCTACTGGTGGTGAGCTCGAAGCATGTAAGGATATCAATATTACCTTAGAAAAAGGTCAGTCCCTTGGGATTGTAGGGGAATCTGGCTCTGGTAAAACAACATTGGTTCGTATGATCATGAAGATGCTGCCTATTACGGAAGGCGAGATTTACGTAGATGGCGTAGAGATTCAGCATATGAACTCTGAGCAAACAAAAGAATACCGCAAGAAAATTCAAATGGTATTCCAAGATCCATCGGCAGCGTTTAATCCGCGTATGAAGGTAAAGGATATCATCCTTGAGCCACTATACAACTTTGGCCTTCTAGAAAAAGGAAAAGAAGAGCAAATTGCTGGTGATTATCTTGAAATGGTAGATTTACCTCGCGAGTTTATGCATCGCTACCCTCATGAAATGTCTGGTGGTCAACGTCAACGTGTGGCCATTGCCCGTGCTATCGTGTTAGAGCCTGAAATTCTCGTATTAGACGAGGCTACTAGTGCTCTAGACGTATCTGTACAAGACTCCATTGCCTATTTATTGGCGCGTTTACAAAAAAAGAAAAATTTAACATACCTATTTATCGCTCATGATATCGCTTTTATTCGTACTATGTGCCACAAGGTGGTCGTAATGTACAAAGGCGCTATTGTTGAAGAGCTAGATGCATTCCATTTAGCCGATGCAAAGCATCCGTATACAAAGGTTCTATTGAGCTCTATCTTTGAAATTGGCCAAGATCATAAGCCACTTACACTAGAAGAGGCTGCATTAGATGCATAGTATAAGAAATACATTTAAGCATATATAGATTTTAAAAATTAAACTTTGAGTGTATAGATTTAAAATATAGAGTTTTAAATCCTGTAGGTACATTACAATAGCAGTTAGCTTGTAAGCTAACTGCTATTTTTTTTGTATATAGAAAACCCCCGGATAGTCCGGGGGTTCA
>ENA-OWMY01000600-OWMY01000600.1-metagenome-genome-assembly--contig:-NODE-600-length-10664-cov-8.112640_pt1 | contig 10664 bp, 7 predicted proteins | sample MGYA00245358_ERZ651122 | MGnify/ENA primary metagenome ERZ651122 (study PRJEB26857, sample SAMEA4031752) | metagenome | biome: human; feature: oral; material: saliva | place: Philippines | collected 2014 | study...
TCCCATAGTAAGAAAAGCGTTCCCACATCTCTGTAAAGAAGAGGGTGGACAAGCCCATAGGATGTCCAAAAAATGTTTTCTGTTTTTCCATATATATTCTCCTTTAACGATATAATAATTCATTTTACAGAATTTTCAAACAAATGTCAAACAAATCCTGTTTGTTAGAAAATTTTCTGAAAAATCACACGTCTCATACTTAATTCCATCATAAAAATCCATTTCAGACTAACTTCCACTTCGGTCAGGCAAGTGGAAGTTACTTTGAAAAATCACCTTTAAAAATTTGCTCTTGTTTAGTTTAAAAATGTTTCAAACCTTGAAACATACTTATCCTTTCCTCTTCAATAAACAAAAAATATCCCTATGCCAAACTTGTAATTATTAAAATACAAGTCAATAAGCATAGAGATGTAAAACTATTACACATTAAAAAATAAAGAATAGAAATTGTGTACGAAATTTCTCAATTAGTTTTCGCTAGTAAATATCATTTCCAACAAACGCCCTCTCAATTCCTTATCCTGATGATGCAAGATATTCATTAACTCATGAGAGTTTTTCGCATTGATGAATTGATTTAACAATCTATCTTTTAATTCATATGGAAGAGAAGCCGTCTTTAGTAGTCTAAAAACTTCATCATTTAAAGATGGCGTTTTATTATCTTTACATTCAAATCTAGCTGTATCATTCTTATTTGGCAATTCAATTATAGACACATTCGTTCCTTTAAAATGAATTCTATGCCTTCTATTACTTGGAACGATACTAGAATCTCCTTGTAATGCTAACTCTACCATTCCCATTTCCCAATCAATCGATAATCTTGTTTTATATCTTTGACCATTTTGATCTTCAATCATTTCAAAAGAATGTTGTTTGCCTGGGAATACATACCAATCTACAACTTCAGGTAAATCAACACCCATATCTATCTCAGAACCAACCAAGGGAATGATTGCACCACTTTTTGCAAACACAGGTATAGTCGAAATGTCTCTATAAACACTTAACTTCACACCACCTGTATATTTTTTCTCTGAAAAGAAGTCATACCATTCACCTTCAGGGAACCATACATCTACTTTTGCAGATTGGAATGCCAAATCCATCTTTTCTACAATGGGAGCCACCATCAGTTCTGTTCCAAAAAAGTATTGATTTGGAACATTATAGCTCTCATCATTCTCTGGGTAGAAATAATACATTGGGCTGATTAATGGGGCACCTTCCTCATGTGTCTTTACATTCATGGTATATAGATATGGAATCATCTGATGTCTCAAACGAAGGTATTTCTTCATAATCTTAGATGTTGTTTCTGAAAAAAACCAAGGTTCTTTACTATTAAAAGGACTTCTAGAACTATGTAATCGAGTTATCGGACTAAAAACGCCAAACTGTAGCCATCTAGTTTGTAGCTCTTCGTCATAATTCCCCAGCATGTGTCCACCGATATCATGGCTCCACCAACTATAACCGATATTAGATGCTGTCGCTGTAAAATAAGGTTGAAATCTTAAGGAATTCCAACTAATAATGGTGTCACCTGAAAAACCAACAGGGTAGCGATGACTACCAGGACCTGCATATCTTGATAAAATCAAACCACCTTCTGCATTTTTACAACTATCCTGATAATGATAATGGTTTAAAAGCCATAGTGGATCCAACATGCCTTGTGTCCCTTGTTGCCAGTCAATCCACCAAAAATCTACTCCCTGCTTTTCTAGCTCATAATGAACATCTTTAAAGTAAGCTTCCCTAAAAGAAGGATTAAAAAAATCAAAAATAGCAGGTTCTTCTAGTTCTACATTTAACCCCAATCGTTTGGCGACTCGAGGATAAGCTTCTTCATAAGCCCGTATACCATCAGCAGGATGGACATTTAAGGAGAGTTTTAACTTTCTATCATGAAGTTGTTGCAATAACTGTTCTGGATTAGGTATTAAATTTCTATTCCAACTATATCCTGTCCAGCCACTTCCAAAACGGGCTGGAATGTCAGTTATATGCCAATCCATATCTAAAACACCGATAGATAATGGAATTTTCTCTGTTTTAAATCTGTCTATTAAATCCAAGTATTCATCCGACGTATAAGGCCAATACCTACTCCACCAATTACCTAAAGCATATCTTGGTAACAAAGGTGTTGAACCAGTCAAATGGTAAAAGTCTCTGATTGCTCCTCTATAATCATGCCCATAGGCAAAGAAATAGAGGTCAATTTGATTTTCTCTCTCAATATAACCAGACTGTTCATCCCAAATAAATCCTTGAGAATCATCCAATAAGGCAATACCACTTCGACTAATAATTCCATCTTCTAATGGGATTGCTCCATCTGCCTCATCAAGAGTCCGAGCTGTTCCTTTTAACGTTTCAATAGATTCACCAAAATACCAGCGACTACCATATACGGCAAAATTTCCTTTTAATTCTATAAATAAATTTTCGGCGTTAAATTCTCCTTTATTAAAGTGCAAATGAAAATAGTCCGTCATAATATCTAGTACGTTTGATGTCTCGATATAATCTAACGAAATTTGGCCAAAATCTCTATTATAGATGAGTTGTGTAATTCTATCCTCAAAACTGCCAGTTTTAGAGTATTCTAACCTTACTAGCTTGTCTGTTAATACAGAGATGCGATAAAACTCTCCCTTAAAAATTTTCACTTTGTTTCCCTCCTTTTAGTAAATTGCTTTACTTTATCAAACATTTTATTCGTTATCATTACATTCATCAATCCGCAAAAAGCAAATCCCCCAAATGTAAATACGTAAATAGCTGTTAAAACTCGTTCTGGACTACTAAAACTCATATACAGTACAGAAATATTAAATAAAACCAACATGATAGCTTGTATTGGATTTAAAATACAAATTAATACGCTATTTACAATACTATTTTTTAGATTATCTTTAAATAGACCAATATAGGGAAAAATAACACTCATCAAAAGTATTATAACAAATAAAAAGGGCAACACTAACAATAAACTATACTCTGAAAATAAACTTGAATAGCCCCAAAGACAATAGTTCACATATAAAAGTAATTCTATTAGGAGGATAAACAACCAAATAAAAGTTGATTGTTTAAAATTTTGTCTAAAGATCCGAAAATAATGATAAGCAATATCGGTATCTTTACCTTTTAAAATACGATACCACATTGTCGTAAGAGAAGTTAGTGATGCCCCAATTGTAACTATTGGAATACAACTAACAATAAATAGAGTATTTAAAATAATTAAATCTGTCAAAAAAGTTAAAATTCTAACCACTTTTCCATCTAATGAAAATAATTTTTGCATAATATATTCTCCATAAAATCAATCGTCTTAACTCTATATTTTAGAATGTCAGTTGTACAAAAATATTACCTAAATTATTTAAAAAACATTTCCAAATTTCTTTAAAAATTAGAATAAAGGAAGCGAGATAATTTGATGTTATCAGTCTCGCTTCCTGTAATTAGCTAGTCCCTTGTTTATACAACCAAGAGTTCATATAAAATATTACTCTTTTACTTCTTTTTGGTAACGATTATATGCTTCCTGTTGAATCTTCATAAATTCGTCCAATCCCATATTCTTAAGAGTTTCTTTGTATGAGTCCCATTCTTTTTCTATGCCGCCTTCAACTACCCATTTAGATGCTTGTTGTTTGACATAAGATTCAATACTCACATAGATTGATGATAATTTGTTAAGTTCTTCTTGTGAATAAATCACATTAGGGTAAGCTGGCAACGCAAATTGTTTCAAATCTTGGTCCATCTTCAATTTCAATCCATCACCTTGTGTTTGATCGATTTCTACGCGACTATTGATATCATCGCTTACGTATTTAGGACCAAAATCTCGAAGTGAATTAATCCATGCCCATTCATCAGCTGATTTACCATCTTTAGGAGGTAACACTTTAAACTTATCACCATTCTTTTCAGTAGCTATTCCAAATGATCCATAGAAATTCTGAATACTTGCTTCATCTGTATATAATTTATCCAACCATTTCAATAATTTAGCAGGGTTTTTGCTCTTATTTGTAATCAAAATTTCATTTCGACCATAGTTGTAATGATCTGGATCAGAAAAGACATATTGTTTACCATCCATACCTTTTAAAGCAGGTAGAGCAATATATTCACTTGAATGTAAGCCAAACGTTGCATCTGCTGTCCAACCACTAGAAACACCTACTCTAGATACTCCCTTATCCATACGTTTTGCTACACTCATAGAGGTATCTTCTGTAAAGATTTCCGGATCAATCAAACCTTTTTTATAAGATTCGTGCATTGCTGCAATCCCTTGTTTATAACTTTCTTCTGTACGAAGGTAGACTGGTTTTCCATCTTTTACAGACATTTCATATGTATTATCTGCCCCTAAACGATTATTGAACGGAAGAATATATGAGAATGTTGGATCAAAGTTTCCTGCTCCGAATGGAATTTCATCAGAAGCGTCTCCATTTCCGTTCGCATCTTTATCCTTAAATTCTTGTAGTACTTTTACTAAATCATCATAAGTTTCTGGAACTTTTAATCCTAGATTATCTAGCCACTTTTTATTAATAAATAGCTGATTAGCTACAGTAGGACGCATCGGTAATTTTTTAGGTAGACTGTAGATATGACCATCTGGTGAAGTAATCATAGCTTTAATCTTAGGTTCTTTCTCCATAGCCTTAGTTAAATTTGGCATGTTTTCCTTGATTAAATCTTCCAATGGAATAAATAAAGATTGGTTCTGAGCAATTTCTGAATCTGTAAAAGCATTTGAACCTAAAAATGCATCTGGTAAATCTCCACTAGCAACCAACACAGATTTCTTATCTGCCCAATCTGCAGCTACAAGTGTATCCCATTTAACATCGATACCTGATTCTTTGGCAGAATCAGTTAGAAAACCTTTATGATAATCTTCCCCCCAGTCAGACCAACGAACAGTTGTGATTTTATAAGAATCTTCTCCAGACTTATCATCCTTATTCGCATTATTAGAATTTGCACAGGCTGTTAAGCCAGCAAGTGTAACTGTTCCTAAGAACAAATATGTAAATGATTTATTTTTCATGTTTTTCTCCTATTCTTTCAAGGCGCCAATCATTACGCCTTGATTAAAATATTTTTGAACAAAGGGATATAGCAACATAATCGGAGCGGTTGAAATAACAATTGCTGCATATTTCATCATATCAGCTTTGATACGAAGATCTGATGCAACTTCTCCTGTTGCTTGCGATTGTAACATTTGATTACTAATTAGTAAACGTCGTAAAATTAATTGCAATGGTTGTAAATTTTCATTCGTTAAATAAATTAAAGCATTAAACCACGAATTCCAAATACCAACTGCAGTCCAAAGTCCAATAACTGCTATAATAGCTTTTGATAAAGGAACGACTATCTTAATAAAATAACGAATTGTACCACAGCCATCAATTTGCGCAGCCTCCCACATCCCGTCTGGAATACTATTATTAAAGAAAGTTCTAGCAACAATAATATTGTATGATGAAACTGCAAAAGGTATTACCATTACCCAAAATGTATCAATTAGGCCTACATTCTTTACTGTTAAGTAGGTAGGAATCAAGCCACCTGATACGAACATAGGGATTATGTATAGAATACTCATCCATTTTCTACCAACTAATTCTTTTCTAGATAAAGCATAACCAGCTGGAATATTGACTACTAAAGCAACTAAGGTACCAACAACAGTATATAAAATTGTATTTAAATAGCTACGTAAAAATAAAGGTTGTTGAATAAGACGTAAATATCCATCTAATTTCCATTCTCTTGGAATAAACCATACCTTCCCGTTTGCAACATCTGAAGGATTACTAAAAGATGCAATCACTACAAACCATAACGGATAAACAATTAACAGGATAAGGAAAATTGCTAAACCATAGGTAACTATATCAAATAATAATTCAGAGTTTGTTTTTCTTGATTTATGAAACCATTTCACCTTGAGCACTCCTTCCTTTAAAAAAGACCCGTTCTAGTATATCTTTTCGAGAACCAGTTGACAGATAACAAAATTATTAGATTGACTACCGTATTAAATAACCCTATAGCTGTCGAATAACTATACTGAAAGTTCACCATACCAACTTTATAAACATAGGTCGAAATTATCTCACTTCCTGCTAAATTAAGAGGATTCTGTAGTAGTAACACTTTCTCAAACCCTACACTTAATAAACTACCTGCTCTTAATATTAATAAAATCATAGCAGTCGGCAAAAGCAATGGTAATTCTATATGCCGAATTTTTTGTAACCTAGAGGCACCATCCATAGTTGCAGCCTCATAATATGTAGGATCAATTGCAGAAAGAGCTGCTAGATAAATAATACTATCCCAACCAATATGTTGCCATACATCACTCCAAACATAAACACCTGCAAAATGACTAGGTTTTGATAAAAAATCTGGAATAGTAATTCCAACAGACTTAAATACATTGGCTAACAAACCACTAGTAGGAGATAAAAATAAGATAATCATCCCACACATAACCATTGTAGAGATAAAATGAGGTAAGTAAGTTGTCACTTGAAATATTTTTCTAAATTTCCCAACTCTTAACTGATTACTAATTATAGCTAGTATAATAGGTAAGGGGAATCCTACTACAATACTATAAAGTGAAATTTTTAATGTATTGAACATAGTTGTCCCGAATTGGAATGATGAGAAAAATTGAGTAAAGTACTTAAATCCTACCCACTGACTAGCAAAGATACCATTGGCTGGTGAATAGTCTTTAAATGCAATAATTAGTCCCAACATGGGAATATAGGAAAATAAAATTAATAGCAATATTGAAGGAAAAAGTAATATATATAACGGAATACTATGCTTTAATTTTATTTTATGAAGTTGAGATGTTACTTTCATGTTTTTCCTCCCATCTGATTTTCTACGATTATTTTACACCATATAGAATTCCCTTAATAGAACTTTTTGGACTAGGTTTATCAATTTTTCAGTTTTTTAATTTTAAAAACTATTACTTTTCCGACATCTTGATAAAACATATCTGTTTTGTTACATGATATCGTATTTTCAAAGTGCTATAATTTTAAGAGGAGAATAGTATATGAAATTAAATCACGACTTATCAAAAAAACATTCCATTCATTTTTTCTTTAAACTCCTACTTGTACTACTATTGATAAATATTTTAATCAATATTGCTATGAGTAACATAACCAGAAATTTTATTAAAAACCAAAATATAGTACACCTACGTAGTTCAATTGAAATTTATGCTGATTCTGTTAATGAGAAATTGCATTCTGTAGAACGCTTTATGTACTCAACAATAACGCATAATGAATCTTTAGAGAAATTAAATCATGTACACACGTTTCTTGAGTATCAAGAAAATCTTAAAAAAGTTCAAACTAGCTTTACAGAATTTGAATATCAAAATGAAACTCATATGACATTCTTATTAGAAACCGATAGTACTGATTATTTTATAAATGTCTCCAATCTTTATATTCCATATGAAGATTATTTACTGTTAAAATCAAATCTAAAATCATTGCGTAGTGATATAAGTGACCGTAAATGGAAAAATGTAACTACTAAAAACAGCGAATACTTAGTTAAATCTGTTCATTACGAAGGAAAAATCATTTATGCCGTCATATCTTCAGAAGATATCCTAAAACCTCTAAGAAAACTTAATATTGGAAATAATGGTAAACTTTCTCTAAAAGAGCCTAACAATATACCCTCCGAAAACTACCTGATTCATGCTCAAAATGAAAAAACGCATTTACCTTTCGATATTTATGTTTTAGTCGATTATGCCGAAGTCTTTAGAAATATCACACTCTTAGAAGTATTTTTATCAGCTGTTCCTATCATTATCACAATTTTATCAATCATCATTATCCTGTATATTCGTCAGTGGATGATTAAACCTATAACAAGACTCACTGAACGACTCTCTCAACTCGGGGACTCCATCCCCCCTTCTGAATTTTTTATATCTGAAGGTATACTAGAAATTGATAAGGCAAATGATAAACTTAATAAAGTAATATTTGATATGCAAGAATTAAAAATCCGGGAATACCATTCACAACTAGAACTTAAGAAGATAGAACTTAATTATCTTAAGAACCAAATTCGTCCGCATTTCTACTTAAATATGTTATCAATGATTCATAGTATGCTTCAAACAAAAAACTACAAGGAAATTGAAGAGTTAACTATCCTAACTTCAAATTATCTCCGTCATTTATTTATGGCTAATCAAGATTTTTCAGAACTTAAAGATGAAGTTCAGCATATTAAAGATTATTTAGAAATACAACGAATTCGATATGGAAGTAGCATCTACTTTTCACTAGACTACAATTCTGAGCTACAAAATACTCTTGTTCCATCGTTACTTTTACAAACATTTATTGAAAATACAATCAAACATGGTTTTTCATTTCAGGATTTATTTACAATTTTTCTATCAATAAAAAAAGTAAAAACTGAGAACTCAGATTATATTCAGATTTGTATCGAAGATAATGGTCCAGGTTTCTTTGAAGAAATTTTATCAAAACTAAATCAGAAACAGTCTCTAATAACAGAAGATGGACATCATATTGGGATCACAAACACCATCGAACGTTTAAATCTTCTCTATCCTAATGACTATAGTATTGCATTTGAAAATAATGAAGAAGGTGGGGCTAAAATTCTTTTACTTATTCCATACAAGATTATAGATGGAGGTTATAATGAACATCTTATTAGTTGATGACGATCGTTTTATCATTGAAGCTTTACGAGAGAAAATAAATTGGGCTAAACTACACATTGACACTGTTTATGTTGCCTATAGCCTCACTCAAGCTCAAAATATTATTAGAGAGAATCCTATTGATCTCATGATAAGCGATATAGAAATGCCTCAAGGCAGCGGCCTCGAACTCTTATCTTGGATTAGAAATGAAAAATATGATATAAAAACAATTTTTTTAACCAATTACGCCGACTTCAACTATGCTCAAAAAGCAATTGAATTACAAAGCTTTGAATACTATCTAAAACCCATTAACTTTGAAAAATTAGAATTTATTATTCAAAAAGCCATTAGTAAAATTGAGAATCATAACTTAAACGGAAAAAATGATGCACTTTTACAAATAGAAGATAATTTCTGGTATGATTACCTTAGAAAACCTCAAATTTCTCGCATTGATGAGCTAGAAAACATAGCAAGCAAACAAGATTTTATTCTTAAAAAACACCAATATTTTTTCCTTGCAGTTTTAACAATCAATCTTAATGAAGAAGATTATTCTGCAGAAACTCCATCATGGACTTCTCAACTAAAAAGAGAACTTCAAAGAATTTCACAACCTTCTTATAAGCTGATAAGTTTATTCAAGATGGAAAGCCAGGTTGATCAATATGTTTGTCTCTTTAGAGTAGACTCATCCAAACGTAGTGACAAATTGGCATATGAGATTCATTCTCAAATTTCTAATAACTTTAGTAAATACTCAAACATTATATATAAGAGTTGCCATAAAATATCCGATATTTTATTTCATACCAAAGAACTCTACACTTATAATGAACAATATGTTTCTTATTGGAATACTATTACATGTGTTCCACATAGTTTTCCAACTTCCTTTAAAACAGAAACTCTTTCAATTACTTTTTTAGATACCTTGAGTGAATACGAATTAAGAGAAAAAATTAATTCACTTGCTTATAATTCTCAAATTCCTACTTTCACACTACAACAAATTTTACTAGATTGGACTCAACAAATAGGAATATATCTAGATCAAAATGGAATTTCAGTTCATAAATTATTCCAAAACAGCACTCATGATTTCCTATTCCAACGACGCTTTCATTCAATTGAATCTTTTCAGGATTACTTTGATTATTACTGGTCACATGCTAAGAAATTTGCAACAAACATTGAAAACCAAAAAAATAGTATTCAACGCATCGTCGAATACATAGATCATCACTACTATGAAGATATAAATCGTTCTATATTAGCAGATATGGTTTATCTCAGCGCAGATCATTTGGCTAGAATTTTTAAAAAAGAAACAGGAGAAACTCTTGTTAAATATATAACGGATAAGCGCATTAATGCTGCTAAATCTCTCCTATCTCAAACAAATATCTCGATATCACAAGTATCTTGTCAAGTAGGGTATGATAATTATTCTTACTTTACTAAAATTTTTAAACAAAGAACTGGACTTTCTCCTGGAGATTACCGTAAAACTCATCAAGACAAAATGTAAGCAATGTAAATTATTGAAATGATAAGTAAAATTCAAGATCTGTAGTAATTTTTGAAATTCTACAGTTTTTCCAAAGATAACTCTATAAACTTATTTGAAATTGCTGATAAGGTAACTTCTTAAAAAGTCAGTTTGAGAAAAACAGCCAGTAAATATTTCTAGGATAAAACGTATACTATCAAGCTTTTACACTCCTGATAGTATGCGCTTTTTATTTGAATACTTGCTACAAAACCTCACAAGATTTACTATCATGCCATACCAAAATGGACTATTTTTTAATTGCAGAAAAACACTATTTCTAAATACTTAGAAATAATCAAACGAATTAAATAT
>ENA-OWMY01000606-OWMY01000606.1-metagenome-genome-assembly--contig:-NODE-606-length-10570-cov-8.718878_pt1 | contig 10570 bp, 8 predicted proteins | sample MGYA00245358_ERZ651122 | MGnify/ENA primary metagenome ERZ651122 (study PRJEB26857, sample SAMEA4031752) | metagenome | biome: human; feature: oral; material: saliva | place: Philippines | collected 2014 | study...
GTTGGTTTGAGCGGCAACTGTTTTGCCCTCTCCCCGACCCTCCCCCACGGGGGAGGGGGTGGTTTGTGCGGCCGCATCAATGCTGTCGGTTTGCAAAATCATGCGGTAATTGATTAAAACCGAGCCATTTCGCTGAATTTGGTTTTGGTGTTGCAGTATAAATCCCTGTTTCTTAAAAAAGGGCAACGCGGCTGCGGACACATCTGCCGTTACCGTTTTATCTGCATCCGCCTGCGGCAAAACGGCAGACAACAGCGCGGAAGCGACGCCTTGCCGCTGGTGGACAGGGTCGGTAAATAGGCAGTCCAAATGATTTTGCTCGGGCAGGTATTCGATAAAGCCGAGGATACGGTCATTTTGCGCTGCCAATCGGATACAGCTGCGTCCAATCCGTTTTTGCCAAAAGGCGGCATTGTCCGCGCCCTGTATCCATGCGGCTTTTTCGCTGTCGCTATAATGGCTTGCTTCAATGTGCAGGACGGCGCGGCGGAACAGTTCGGCAATTTGGGCTGCATCATTATGTGTGGCGGGGCGTATGCGGAATGTTGCTGTGGACGATTTCAGACTGCCTGAAACCGTTGAAACTGCGGTACTCTGTTCCCTCTCCTGTGGGAGAGGGCTAGGGAGAGGGTTTGTTGCGGCTGCGGGAAATTTGGTTTGGTCGGTAACCGCTTTGCCTTCTCCCTCAGAGGCAGGAGTGGGTTGCTGTTGGCTCGGAGAGTGCAGCCCGCCCAGTTTGAACCCGTATGCCAACGGCGCAACCGTAATCATCAGTGGCTCGTGCGCCGATAAAAAGCCCTGCCAGTCGGACACAGGTTTGGCTTTCAAACCGTTTTGCTGCAAGAAGCCGAGCATGGTTTCGCGCCGTCCCAGACTTTCGGCACACAGCAAAATCCGTCCTTCAAAGGTCGTCTGAAAATCCTTCAATGCCTGCAACGGCTCGTCGGATTGGCGGTTGACGGCAAGGTCGGGCAGGGTGTGTTCCTTGCCAGAAACATCGGGCAGCACTTGTCCGTAGTTTTTCAGACGGCCTGCGAACACATCGGCCGAGAGATACAAATGCTGTGGAAGCAAAGGCGGATAGGTTTCGTCGCCCTGCGCCATGGCGTAACGCGATTTGACGTCGCTCCAAAAGCGGTTTGCCTCGGCGTGAACGTCGCCCAATGAAACAAACAGCGCATCTTCGCCGATATAGTCAAACAGCGTTTCCAGCTCGTTTTCAAAAAACAGCGGCAGATAATATTCCACGCCCGCGCCGAAGTGGCCGTTGCTGACGGCTTTGTACACGGCGGCATCGTTCGGATTGCCATCGACTTCCTCGCGGAAGCGGCTGCGGAAGATTTTTTGCGCATCGCCATCGGTGGGGAATTCGTGCGCCGGCAGCAGGCGGATTTCGGAAACGGCGGAAATGGTGCGCTGCGTGTCGGTGTCAAAGGTTTTGATGCTGTCGATTTCATCGTCGAACAAATCGATGCGGTAAGGCATCTCGCTGCCCATCGGGAACAAATCGACAATACCGCCGCGCACGGCAAACTCGCCCGCGGCGACAACATGGGAAACATGGTTGTAGCCCGCATCCACCAAATCGGTTTTCAGACGGCCTATATCCAAAGTCTGCCCGGTTTTCAGCCAAAACGTGCGCCCCGCCAGAAACGGCACGGGCGGCAGCTTCTGCATCGCCGTGGCAACCGGCACGAACAACACGTCCGCCGCGCCGCTCTTAATCTGCCACAACGCCGAGAGCCGCTCCGACACCAAATCCTGATGCGGCGAAAAACGCTCGTAAGGCAGCGTTTCCCAGTCCGGCAGGAACACCGCCGTATCGTGCGGACGGAAAAACCGCCATGCCGTCTGAAGGCGCAACGCCTGTTCCGCATCTTGGGTCAGCACGACTTTGAGCCGCTTATGCGGCAGATAACGCGCCAAAGCCAGCGGCAGCGAGCCTTGCGAAAGATTGAGCCAACGGGATTTTTCACGGGGTTTGGGGATAGGGTAGTTCATGGCGTAGGGACAATGGCTTGCGGCAGCCGGAAAATTTTTCGGGCCGCCGTGGTGGTTTGTAAAAGCGGGATTTTAGCAGATTAAAAGCGGGTGTAAGGAGCGGGATGGTTTGGGTGGTTTTCAGACGACCTTTTTGATTTTCTCAACCCTGTTTGCGCCTCGTCTGAAAAAACGCCTGTAAAATGGCTTTGCATTCGTCTTCCAAGATGCCGCCTTTGATTGCCGTGTGTTTGTTCAGCAGCGGATTGGCAAACAGATTGACTACGCTGCCCGCGGCGCCGGTTTTGGGTTCTGCCGCGCCGTAGATGACGCGGCGGACGCGGGCTTGGATGATGGCGGAGGCGCACATGGCGCAGGGTTCGAGCGTGATATAGAGGTCGCAGCCGTCGAGGCGGTAGTTTTGGAGGGCGGCACCTGCGGCGGCAAGGGCGCGGATTTCGGCGTGGCGGCTGATGTCGTGGTCGCTGACGCAGGTGTTGTGGGCGGCGGCGATAATTCGGTTGTTGGAAACGACGACCGCGCCGACGGGGATTTCGCCGATGCGGGCGGATTGTTCTGCCTGCGTCAAGGCAGCGCGCATGAAGGTTTCCATTTCAGACGACGTGGGGAAAACGGCGACGGGTGGATGGTTTTTAAGGGCTTGTTCCAAAGCGGTTTTCTGCGTTTGCGGCAGCTCTTGCGGTTTGATGCCGAGCAGCAGGGCTTCGAGTTGCCAAAGCGTGCTGCGGGTGACGGTCAGTCCGGCGGCTTTGAGTAGCAGGAAGGCTTGAACAGAACCGGTTTCACGCAGCTCCTCTACGCTGCAGATGCCGAGGGCTTGCAGGGTGGCTAAGGTTTGCGGGGCGACGGGCGGCGTGGTCAACAGGGTCGGCATGGCGTTTTAAATTTGGAAATGGCGGCGCACGAGTGCTAAGGTCGTCTGAACGTGGTTGCCGTCAGTGTAGGGGTCGATGCTGTGCGCCAATGGGATTTTGCGCAGCCAAGTGAGTTGGCGCTTGGCAAGCTGGCGGGTGGCGGCAATACCTTTTTCGACAAAGGTGTCGTAATCGGTCAAGCCTTCGAGGTAATCCCATGCCTGCCGGTAGCCGACGCAGCGCATAGAAGGCATATCGGCGGTCAGTTCGGGATATTTTTGGCGCAGGGCGCGCATTTCGTCGATGAAGCCTTGTTCCAACATTTGTGTAAAACGGCGGGCGATGTTTTCGTGCAGCAAGGCGCGGTTTTCGGGAATCAGGGCGGTGGTGCAGAGGTCGAGCGGCGGGGTGTAGTCGGCTTTTTCGGCAAAATGCGCGCTCAAGGGCTTGCCGGTCAGACGGTACACTTCCAAAGCGCGTTCGATACGTTGGCTGTCGTTCGGTTTCAGACGACCTGCGGTTTCAGGGTCTATGGTTTGCAGGTTTTGATACAGATGCGCCAAGCCGTAGCGGTTTTTTTCTTCCTGCAATTCGGCGCGCACGGCGGCATCGGCTTCGGGCAGGTCGTTCAAGCCTTCGGTCAGCGCGTGGAAATACATCATCGTTCCGCCAACAATCAAAGGCAGCCTGCCGCGCGCACGGATTTCCTCCGCCAGCCGCACGCAGTCGCCGACAAACTCCGCCGCGCTGTAAGACTTGGTCGGCGGGATGATGTCGATAAGGTGGTGCGGCACGGCATCAAGCTCGGCGGCGGTCGGCTTTGCCGTGCCGATGTCCATATCGCGGTACACCAGCGCGGAATCGAGGCTGATGATTTCGACCGGCAGGGCTTCGGCGATTTTCAAGGCAAGGGCGGTTTTCCCGCCGGCAGTCGGGCCGAGGATGGCAAAGGCTTTTGGGGTGTTCATATCAAAAGGGGCTTGGGGAAACGGACGGATTATAGCAAAAGGTCGTCTGAAAACGGTTCGGCGTTGGATTGCGGAACGATATTTTCAGACGACTTTTTGTTTGGGTAAACGTCTTCCCGCTTTAAACCGCGTCGGTCAGCGATGAGAACACTTCAAAATAAGTCGGGAAGGTTTTATGGGTGCATTTCGGGTCGTTGATGACGACGGGTACGCCCAACAGGGAAACCAGCGAGAAACACATCGCCATGCGGTGGTCGTCGTAAGTGTCGATGACGGCGTCGGGCGTCAGCGTTTCTGGTGGTGTGATGTGAATTGCTTCCGCTTCTTCGACGACTTTTGCACCGAGTTTGCGCAACTCGTTTGCCATCGCGGCGATGCGGTCGGTTTCCTTGACGCGCCATGAACCGATGTTGCGCAGCGTGCAGGTTTGTCCTGTGGCAAGCGCGACGATGGCGAGGGTCATGGCGGCATCGGGGATATGGTTCGCATCCAAATCAAAGGCTTGGACGGCACGTTCTTTCGGACGCGAGACTTCGACGAAGTTTTCGCCCCAAACCACGTCCGCACCGATTTTTTCCAGCTCGCGGGCAAAGGCGACATCGCCCTGTATGCTGTTTGCGCCGATACCGGTAACGCGGACAGGCGTGGCGGCAATCAAACCCGCCGCAAGGAAATAGGACGCGCTGGAGGCATCGCCTTCGACATATAAATGGTCGGGCGCGTGGTAGCGGGCATCGGCGGGGATTTTGAAGACGCGGTAGTCTTCATTGGCAACCTGTACGCCAAATTGCGCCATCAGTTTCAAGGTGATGTCAATATAGGGCTTGGAAATCAACTCGCCGACCATACGGATTTCAAATGCCTGTCCAGTCAGCGGTAACGCCATCAAGAGGGCGGTCAGAAACTGGCTGGACACATTGCCCTTAATCGGAATCACGCGCTCGCCGCGGTCTTGGCGCTCACCGATATGAAGCGGTGGATAGTGTTCGTTGCCGAGATATTCGACATCGGCGCCGGCAATCCGCAGCGCATCGACCAAATCGCCGATAGGGCGTTCGTGCATACGCGCAACGCCGTGCAGATGATAATCGCCGCCCAAAACCGCCAGCGCGGCAGTCAGCGGACGGAATGCCGTTCCCGCGTTACCTAAAAACAAATCGGCAGTGCGGTTTGGAAATTGTCCGCCTGTACCGTGAACTTTCAGACGACCTTCGGCAAGATATTCGATTTCAACGCCGAGTTTATCGAGCGCTTCTAACATACGGTCGGTATCATCGGATTTGAGCAGGGAATGGATTTCGCAAGTGTTGTCGGACAAGGCGGCGAGCAGCAGGGTGCGGTTGCTGATACTTTTGGAGCCGGGCAGGGCGACGGTGGCGGGCTTGAGCGAGGCAGCGGGGAGGCGGATGGATTCGGTCATGATGGTCGTTTGGGAAGCGGAAACAGAAAACGGCATTATACGGCAGGGAGGGGGCGTCTGAAAAACCAAAACTGTCAACAATCCGCATAAAATGTTATACTTTTCCGCAATTTTGCGACGATGGCGCAGGCTTGTTTTTTCTGCCCGCCAAGTACGTCGTTCCAAGCTTTTTCAAAGACTTTTACACGTTCGCAAGGTCGTCTGAAAACACCCGCTCAACGGAACCGAAATGATCAGCAAACAAGAATACCAAGCCCAAGCCGCCCAAGGCTACAACTGCATCCCGCTCGTGCAAGAACTCCTTGCCGACTTGGATACGCCGCTTTCCCTCTATCTCAAACTCGCCAACCGCCCCTATACCTACCTGCTCGAATCCGTTGTCGGCGGCGAACGTTTCGGCCGCTATTCCTTTATCGGCCTGCCTTGCAGCCACTATCTCAAAGTCAGCGGCAAACACGTCGATGTTTATCAAAACGGCGAAATCGTCGAACAACACGACGGCAATCCGCTGCCCTTTATCGAGGCCTTCCACAACCGCTTCAAAACGCCCGAAATCCCAAGCTTGCCGCGCTTTACCGGCGGACTAGTCGGCTACTTCGGTTACGAAACCATCTACAATTTCGAACACTTCGCCCACCGCCTGAAAAACAACGCCAAAGCCGACCCGCTCGGCACGCCCGACATCTTGTTGATGCTGTCGCAAGAGTTGGCGGTTATCGACAATTTGAGCGGCAAAATCCACCTCATCGTTTACGCCGATCCCTCGCAGCCCGACGGCTACGAACGCGCCCGCGAACGCCTCGAAGACATCCGCACCCAGTTGCGTCAAAGCTGCGCCATCCCGCTCTCGCTCGGCAGCAAACACACCGAAGCCGTCAGCGAGTTTGGCGAAGAACCGTTCAAAGCCTGCGTCAACAAAATCAAAGACTACATCTTCGCAGGCGACTGCATGCAGGTCGTCCCCAGCCAGCGCATGAGCATGGAATTCACCGACAGCCCGCTCGCCCTCTATCGCGCCCTGCGCACGCTCAACCCTTCGCCTTATCTCTTTTACTACGATTTCGGCGATTTCCACATTGTCGGTTCCTCGCCCGAAATCCTCGTCCGCCGCGAACGCAACGACGTCATCGTCCGTCCCATCGCCGGCACGCGCCTGCGCGGCAAAACCCCCGCCGAAGACTTTGCCAACGAGCAGGATTTATTAAGCGACGCCAAAGAAATCGCCGAACACGTCATGCTTATCGATTTAGGGCGCAACGACGTCGGACGCATCAGCAAAACGGGCGAAGTCAAAGTAACCGACAAAATGGTGATTGAAAAATACTCCCATGTGATGCACATCGTTTCCAACGTCGAAGGTCGTCTGAAAGAGGGCGTCACCAACATGGACATCCTCGCCGCCACGTTCCCCGCCGGCACACTTTCCGGCGCACCCAAAGTCCGCGCCATGGAAATCATCGAAGAAGTCGAACCGAGCAAACGCGGCATCTACGGCGGCGCCGTCGGCGTATGGGGTTTCAACAACGACATGGATTTGGCGATTGCCATCCGCACCGCCGTGGTGAAAAACAACACGCTATACGTCCAAAGCGGCGCAGGTATCGTCGCCGACTCCGATCCGATCTCCGAATGGCAGGAAACGCAGAATAAAGCCCGAGCAGTGGTTCGGGCGGCGCAGATGGTGCAGGAGGGGTTGGATAGGTAAATCATTTTAGGATTTTATATCTTTCATTTTTAATTAAGTAAAGGAGCACGCATGAGAAATTATATAAAATATATGCTAATTGCAATTGGTTTCCCTTCTACGATTCTTACAGTTATCCAATTGTTTCCTCATATAAATAATAAACAAATGGCGGTTATCCTTATAGCAATATTAATTATATCAGCTATTATTATTTTATATCTTTGTATTACTTATAAAAGTAATTGTTGGTGGAAAAAAATTTTAATGAACGATAATAGCTTAAAATGTCTTGTCAGTTCTCCTAAAATATATAAAAGCCTAATTATTCATATGGGTATTGCATTTTTTATTGTGGTGCTAATTTTCTATCTTGTATTGCAATATACATTTGATCCTAAAAAAGAAATAGCAAAATCAGGTATTTCTTGGAGTAGTGATAGTATGTTAAAAAGTGTTCAAGAAAATGACTTAAATAGTTTTGAGCTTTTTTTGCAAGGAGGTATGCCAATTAATATTTCTTTAGCTAAAAATATTTTAATGGATGGTAACAAGGATGAAGTAGATTTATTAGTTAAGTATTCATACTTATTTAATCCAAATGATTGTGTGAAATTATTTAAACAAGATATGAATATCGAAGATCAAAAAAATATTATTTCAAGAGAGTATTCTCAATTGATTACACATAAATTATGTGGAAATGATGTAGGTAGAAGTATTATAAATAATAATTCGAAAATTGAAAGAGATAATTATAATAGTGCTTTTAATGAATACAATAGACAGTTGAGAGAATTAGAAAAGAGAAGAGTTAGTGCTGATGACTGTATAAAAAATGAACTTTCAAATAATGCAGAAGAGTTACTTAGAGATGCAGCTATGTTTGATGTTAAAGGTTCTAGTCGAATTGATGGGCGTAACGAATTACTTGCACAAATAAAAATACGGATGATTACCGATTATGATTTAAATCATGGTTTGGGTGTAGATAATTTTGTATCTGAAATAAAACCTTTTATAAAAAAATATTGTGAAAAGCAAGTCAATGAAATGCCAAATATTAATATCGACGACCATTATTCCAAATTTTGGCAAACAATATCTGATTGGGTTTCTAATCCCTAATAATATTAATAAGGCTAAATTTTTATGATAATTCTCCCTCCCGCCATGCTCGGCATCCTCGGCGGCGGCCAATTAGGCAGAATGTTTACCGTTGCCGCCAAAACCATGGGCTACAAAGTCACCGTTCTCGACCCCGATCCGAACGCGCCGGCGGCGGAATTTGCCGACCGCCATTTGTGCGCGCCGTTTGACGACCAAGCCGCTTTGGACGAATTGGCAAAATGCGCGGCGGTTACCACTGAATTTGAAAACGTTAATGCCGACGCGATGCGCTTTTTGGCAAAACATACCAACGTTTCCCCCAGCGGCGACTGCGTGGCCATCGCGCAAAACCGTATTCAGGAAAAAGCGTGGATACGCAAAGCGGGATTGCAAATCGCGCCGTATCAAGTGGTTTGTCGTTCAGACGACATCAGCGAAGCAAGTGCGCAATTTTTGCCCGGCATCCTGAAAACGGCTACGTTGGGCTACGACGGCAAAGGTCAAATCCGCGTCAAAACGGTGGATGAACTCAAAGCCGCGTTTGCCGAACACGGCGGCGTGGATTGCGTTTTGGAAAAAATGGTGGATTTGCGCGGCGAAATTTCAGTTATTGTATGTCGTCTGAACGATGAAAACGTGCAAACCTTCGACCCCGCCGAAAACATCCACGAAAACGGCATCTTGGCTTATTCCATCGTCCCTGCGCGGCTGAGTGCCGACGTGCAGCAACAGGCGCGGCAGATGGCGCAACGCTTGGCGGACGAATTGGATTATGTCGGCGTATTGGCAGTGGAAATATTCGTCGTCGGCGACACGCATGAATTGGTCGTCAACGAAATCGCCCCGCGCCCGCACAATTCCGGCCACCATACGATAGATGCCTGCGCCGCAGACCAGTTCCAGCAGCAGGTACGCATTATGTGCAATCTGCCACCCGCCGACACCAAGTTGCTTTCTTCGTGCTGCATGGCAAATATCTTGGGCGACGTCTGGCAGGAAGCCGGCGGCGAACCGAATTGGCTGCCGTTGCAAAGCCATCCGAATGCACACCTGCACCTTTACGGCAAAAAGGCCGCGCGGAAAGGCCGCAAAATGGGGCATTTCACCGTTTTGTCCGCCGATGCCGACACTGCTTTTGATGCAGCGGTGAAACTGCATCAAAGTTTATAATTTGCTGATTTTCAAAATGTTCAGACGACCTCAGAATCAATCAAGGTCGTCTGAAAGTTAGACATAACGTACCGAATCATGAGCCTGTTGACCATACTCCGTCCCGCCACAGTACAAGATTGCCAAGCCATCCATAATGCCCATCTTCATGCCGCCCAATTTGCCTGCATTCGAAGCTACGACGAGAACGTGCTTCAGGCATGGGAAGCGCTGTTGGACACTGAAAGCTACCGCCATACCATCGACGATCCGGATAAGGCTTTGTGGGTGGTGGAATACAAAGGGGCCATCCGTGGATTTTTCCAAGTCGATTTTAAGGAAGCGCAATTAGACGCGCTTTATGTGCATCCGATTTTCCACAATCAAGGTTTGGGTACGGCATTGCTGAGGCGTGCCGAAGAGTTGGCGCATCATGTCGGATTGAGTTTTTTAAAACTTTATGCTTCGCTCAATTCCGTTCCGTTTTACCGCATCAACCGTTATGAATCTTTGGGTTCTGCGGTATTGCAGTTGAATCGGGAAGTTAAAGTCGAATGCGAATTAATGCGGAAATATCTTTAGTTAGATAGAACCGTAAATTATTTTCCCATTTTCAGACGACCTTGTTTGTAAAAGAGGTCGTCTGAAAATCGTTTAGCGTTTCAGGTATCCATTTATGAAAACAGATTTCCAATCTACCCTTCAGGCCTTAGGTAAACAGGCGAAAAAAGAAGCGGAAGAAAAGGCTGCAGCAGAAGCGGCAGCTAAAAAGCAGGAAGCCGAGAATGCCGATTTTGCAAGCATGGTCGGGACGGTAACCCCGTTGAAACAAACTTCGCAATATTATTCTGCTCCACGCGATAAATCGCCGATAAAGCCGCGTCCGAAAGAAGCATCTTCATTAAATGAGGAAGATTATTTTTATATCGGCAACGGCGGTTGGGATGAGCCGCCTGCTTCGTTCAGTAAGAACGGGCAAGGTAAAAACGACCTGCAACGCCTGCGTAACGGCCATTATCCCGTCGTTGCCGATGTTGATTTGCACGGCTATACGCAAGAAGAAGCACAACAGGTATTAAATGAATTTATCGTGTTTGTCCAAAAGCGCGGCGTTTGTGCCGAAATTGTCCACGGTAGCGGCTTAGGTTCGGCAGGTTATAAACCTGTTTTAAAAAATATGACGCGCCGTTGGCTGATGCAGCATCCGGATGTTCTTGCCTATATCGAACCTCGCGAGGGTAATGACGGCGCTGTCCGCATCCTTATCAAACGCCGGCATTCGGAGGAGCGGTAAAAAGGTCGTCTGAAATATAGCAGCAAAGCTATTTCAAAAACGGTTAAAAGGTTATTTCGGTTTTGTTCATTTAATTTTCGTTTTTGTGTT
>ENA-OWMY01000615-OWMY01000615.1-metagenome-genome-assembly--contig:-NODE-615-length-10465-cov-3.197887_pt1 | contig 10465 bp, 8 predicted proteins | sample MGYA00245358_ERZ651122 | MGnify/ENA primary metagenome ERZ651122 (study PRJEB26857, sample SAMEA4031752) | metagenome | biome: human; feature: oral; material: saliva | place: Philippines | collected 2014 | study...
ACTGCATAATACGGCACTCGCTGCGTTATTTTCGATATTCAGGCTTAGTCATTTACCAAAGTAAACTCCCTGCGCCTTCAATCTCAATGCCTTGCAATTACCGCATTCTGCAAAGCTCCACAAAATGACAAGTAAAACTTGTTATTTCGGAGACCGCCCAGCGGTCTCTATATAGAACCTTAGGCGAAGAGCTCGTGCAAAGCATCAAAACGAACCAAACTCTCAGCCCCGTGCCGTTGCATTGATGAGCGTACTTTTTCTAGACTCTTACGCTGTCCAAGTTTTGTTTTAGAGTAGAACTTGTCAGCATAACAGATTAACTTCTCCTCTATACTCTGGGGCATATACTCGCCCTCAGGTAAGTCGATGCCACGAGCCTGAATATCTTCGGGCGTAAGACCCGAACCGGTGTGACGCTCTGCAACGAGCGCATGACGAAGCAAACCTTCACGGCGTAAGAGTTCCGCACCCAAGTAGCCATGACGTATATACGGCTCCTCGCCATAGCAAGCAATCCCTTCCGCATCTGTCATATAAATACCAATATCATGCAGAAGAGCGGCTTCGTAAACAAAGCGTGTATCTATTTTTAGTTCGGGGTGTCGCTCCGCAATCTCCAAAGCAAGCGTAGCGACATCACGCCCATGCTCAGTAAGGATACGATATAATTCTGTGCCCTCAGAGTAGTACTTACTGATTATACGCAGAGGGTCAATCATCGTAAAAGGACAACTCATTGATTTATTTTGCTTTAATCTACCAACCAAAACCCTCGCTAGTTCCCCATCGGCTCTGAGCCTTCATCGTCTGCTCAATGACATCACGCACAACGCCATAACCGCCATTGCAAAGTGATATGTACTTCGCTACACCCTTAACCTCGGGCGCAGCATCAGCAGGAGCCACAGGCAAGGCAACAAGGCGCATAATGCCTATATCGGGAATGTCATCACCTATATACGCAATCTCATCTAGCGTCAAGCCAGTCTTAGCCATGAACTCCTCTAAGCAAGCGACCTTATCTTTAATGCGCATATAGATATATTGTACACCGAGGGATTCGAAGCGTGAACGCATAGCCGCACTTTCTCCGCCCGATATAATCGCCAAAGTATAACCTTGCTTCACGGCATACTGCATCGCATAGCCATCTTTAACATTTACTGTACGCATAGGCATGCCCGAGACATCTACGGGGCTAACCGTCGCACTCACGACACCGTCCATATCTAATACAAAGGCTTTTATTCCCTTTAGATCTACTGGGATACTACTCATATTTAATTATAGTTGTTATTGATTATTGATTTCATTCATTGTGCGCACACGCACTTGCTCTCTACTTAGGTGAGTACCTTCGTTCAAGGTTAAAATAATCGTACGCTTCTCTCCTCGCGCTAAATCCAAAAGATTATCGCTCCATCTAGCACCCATATAAGGAACAGACAGAAACACATCTTTGAGGAAACAATTCGCCTTAATCTCCACTTGATAAGTTTTCTTGGTCTTATCTATTGGCTTTATATTGAGGTCATACATCTGCCCCTTTGTGTGGGGGAGCTTCATCTCTTTTGTGCGGACAGGATACCATCTACACTCCGCCGTACCACGCTGAGAGGATAGTTTAAGGTCAATATATACATCAGGCTTCATAAATGGCTCTACCGAAATAGAGTCTATAAGCGTAGTTATATTGCCTTTTAAGTGGGGGATAACTCGCTCTTCTTGATGAAGCACTTTTCCCTCAAAGTTTTTCACACTTATAGCCAAACGAGCGGTATCAATCTCTTCTAGATAGTCATTCGCAAGACTAAACGACAGCATTTTTCCTTCTAAGTGCGTGCAAAGTATCAAAGGGGCATAACTGCGTCTTACCGTATAATGTAAAGCCTTATAGTTTTGATAATAATCAACGCTGCTCCACGAAACACTTGGCCAAGCATCATTAAGTTGCCAATAGAGCGAGCCCATACATACAGGTCGCCATCTACGCAAAGTCTGCATCACATGCTCCATACCTCTGGCCTGCAAGACTTGTCCCACATAAACAAAGTCTTCAAAATCCTTTGGCACATGGTAGTCACGCTCCATATACTCACGAATAAGGCTGTTCCCCGTAGAAGCCTTTTGGTGCTGACGCATCACATCGGATTCCAAAGACATATCTTCAGGAAGTGCAAATTGCTTTAATGCATCTACATCGGGGAAGGATTGAAATCCATACTCTGAGGCAAAACGCATAGGACGATTATCTACGGCATCAAAAGGCTCTTTGCCATACCACAAGCCCCAATAATGCACATCACTATGAAGCCAACTCTCCGGTCTACCCCAATTCGCCGAATAAGGCGAACTATGAATATACGTTCTTTCAGGGTCTAAACGCTGAACAAGTCGGGGTAGAAGTTCTCGGAAAAGCAATTCATAATCAACACGCATACGCTCATACTGAGCCTTAGAGTAACGTGATTGCCAGCCCCAATACTTAATCCCTTCTTCAATCTCATTATTGCCGCACCACAATGCTATTGAGGGATGGTGCTTAAGGCGACGCACTTGATAATCAGCCTCTCGTCTAACATTATCAAGGAAAGCACTGTCAGCAGGATAGGCTGTGCAAGCAAACATAAAGTCTTGCCAAATAAGTATCCCCCTGCGGTCAGCCTCCTCATAGAAACGCTCATCTTCGTAAATACCGCCACCCCATACACGTAGCATATTCATCTCGGCAAACTCAACATCATCAAAGAGTTTGCGGAAAGTCTCGTCCGTACGTTTAGTCAGGATATTATCTCCGGGAATATAGTTTGCGCCCTTAGCAAATAAAGGCTGTTTGTTTACACGGAAATAAAAACTCGTACCCTCGTGGTCGGCTTGTCGCACAAGTTTAACTTCCCTGATACCGATTTGCTTCGTTTGCTCGTCAAGGATACGTTCATGTGCATCGTCAAAGAGTGCTACCTCTAAAGTATATAAGTGAGGCTGTCCCCAAGGCTTAGGCCACCATAGTTTGGGTTTAGGTAGAGTTATGAGCACTCCGTCAGAATCCATATACTGAGTATTAGCCTCTACAAGCGTTTTACCTCCATCATTGAGTCTGATGCGCAAATTCTGAAACACACCTTCATAATCGCTAGTAGAATTAACGTAAATACGAGCATACTTGGCTTCATTCGTTTGCTTATCCCAATCTATCTCCGTTCGTATATCTAGACTAGTTATGCGTCCTCCCTTATAATGTGTAAGGGTAACAGGTTGCCAAATACCCATCGTAACCAAACGCATACCCCAGTCCCAGCCATAACTATAGGGAGCCTTGCGTGTAAAGACACTATAATGAATAGGTGCATGGTCATTATCTGCAGGATAGTTGATGCCCGCTTGCTCGTAGAGGGGGTGAGCCTGCTTAAGAGGAGCATGCAAATATACTTCCAAAGTGTTTGTTCCGCGTTGTAGATAAGGTCTTACATCAAAATCATAACCCACAAACATATTGTCTGTATGCCCTACGACCTTACCATTAAGTTTTATCGTGCTATAAGTATCTATGCCCTTGAAGTTAAGTATATACTTGTCTGTACCCCCAACGGGCAAACTCTCGGGCAACTTAATTTCGGCTGAATATACCCAATCTTTCTCCTCTACGCCTTGAACGAGTTTTTCATTCTGTCGGTAATAAGGATTAGACAATTTTCCTGCTTGAATAAGATAATCTTGTATAATACCGGGGACAGTACAGGGATGCCATTCTTCTTCGTCTGCGGCACGATAGCGCCAAGATGATATTTTTATATTTTCTGCATGCATATATGTAGACAACGAAAGGAATACCGCTAGGCTTAGCACCCAGAGGTATAGTTGCTTGAGCGTAATAACCCTACTAATCATTGCGAACTACTCTTTGCTAAAAATCAATTAGATAAGCTATTTATATGGCTATCCATATAGCCCTACCTGCATATAAAATGGAAGGTAAGTTTGAACATCAAGGACAACAACAAAAAACCTTACGATACGATAGCCTCAAAGAATGTTTTTACGACAACCTTTTAGTAAGTACGAAGATAGTACAAATGAATAGATAAGCAATATACAAAGAACTGAAAATCAGTAACACCACCTCGGTAAAATACTCGACAGACAAAAAGAAAACATACAGCGCGCGTCCTATTCTTAAAACCTCGGCGAAGTCTGTACAAACTACACGTGTAGTCTGCACAAACTTCAGCCGTAGTTTGTACAGACTACAGCTGAAGTTTGCAGATAGGTGTGCGTAAGTATCAATTTAAGTGTGCGCACTCACCAAAATAAGTACACGTACTTACTGAAATGAGTGCGTGTACTCACGGCAACGAGTACGCGCACTTACAACAATGAGTACGACGTACTCACATTGATTTTGAGGTCCTGCACTACATTGAGCAATCTCTATCTAATTTTCTACCTTTGTATAGCAAAAATACAAGGATAATGAATAATTCATATTTCAAAGATACCCCCATAAGCCCATTGGAACGTTTCGCTCCATTAGTAACACGCAATCTGATTTTTATCAACCTCATTGTATGGCTAGCACAGCTCGTACTACCCAAATCCTTAGGCTTTGATATTACAGATTGGGGCGCATTGCATTTTTATTATGGTAGTGCTGCACACTTCTATCAGTACATCACTTATATGTTCCTCCACAGCACAGATAGTTTGATGCATATTCTGAATAATATGTTCATGCTGTGGATGTTCGGCTCTGTCATTGAACGCTACTGGGGACCTAAACGCTTCCTAATCTATTATCTAATAACAGGGATTACGGCTGCCCTCACACAGCAAATAGTATGGGCAATAGATTTAAGTGGCGTTACAAGTGGAATCTATCAGTTTGTAAACCTTGGGGACAATGGTATTATCCCCGTTGCGGAGTTCCTCAATATGCCAACCACTGTTGGGGCATCTGGTGCTGTTTTCGGGCTATTGCTCGCTTATGGTATGCTCTTCCCTAATACCGAAATGTATTATCTGTTTCTTCCTATACCCATCAAGGCTAAATACATCGTGTTGCTCTTTGGGGCTTATGAGTTATTCTCAGGGGTACATGCCACAGGTAGCAATGTCGCACATTTCGCCCATCTAGGAGGCATGATTGGCGGGATTATACTTATTCTCCTTTGGCGCAGAAAGAAAATTATATCCGGACCATATAACTAGACTTGTGCCAATGTCTATGCTTACAAGATGGTCTAGACAGCCTATGCACGTTAAACTCATAACGATTGCATCTGTCTACGCTATAATATTCCCCTTACTACTGATACTCTCTAATCTCTTAAATTGGGAGGGCTGGAGTTTCAAGATACTTGCCTTATCCAATGCTCTTGAGTACGACCCTATTATTAAGAGTCGCATTACCGAACCTTGGGGTATCATTACCTATCCTTTTGTTCATAACGAAATACAGCATTGGGCGTTTAATATGCTCGTACTATGGAGCGTAGGCGAACTATTTGTACGCTACCACGGAGACAAGCCCATACTCTCTATCTTCTTGGGTGGCAGCATCGTGGGCGCACTGAGTTATACACTTGCACTCACAACGCTAGATTATTTTAGCGTTTGGCCTACGGCATTAAGACTTGTAGGCTCGTCCGCAGGTATTTATGCCCTATGCTTCGCTCTTGGGCTCTCACAACCCAAGTTGCGTATTAGGCTACCTCTCCTTGGTCAAGTAAATTTTCTCGTTATTATCCTCATCACTTATGCCTTATCTGTCTTACTCGGAGAGCATAATTGGGGCGGGATAGTTGCTCATCTAGGAGGTGCGCTCTATGGTGTAGTATGGGGGCTTGTCAGAGCACAGGGAGGTCGGGACTATCCTACACAATGGCTTACCAAACTCAAGATTTCCAAGAAAAGAAAAGAGCAAGCCCTCTCAATCAGTTCTTCCGACAAAGAACTTGAGCGCATTATAACTAAACTTAGGCATAGCGGTTATACTAGCCTTAGCGAAGACGAAAAAATATATCTACAGAAATACAAACATTAAGTAATGGCAAAGAAGAGTCTATGGTATAGTTTGGAGATAGGAGTACGCTTTATCCTCAGATGGCTAAGCTATATCCTTACGGCTGCCACGACATTGCTCTATATCTGCTCAGCCTTTAGTCCTTATATTCCTCCGAGATTATTATCCCCCGTAGCTTTGCTTGGATTATTCTTTCCCCTTGTCTTCATAGGGCAGTTGCTCGTTTGGTCTTATTGGCTGGTACGTAGACGCTGGCGCATCTTTATCGGATTAAGTCTCATCTTTGTCTTTTCTTGGGAGTCCATCTCTTCATATATGCCTCTACATAGAGGTCTTTCACGACAACTAGAAGAATACCAAGGTCCTCGTCTGAAAGTACTCTCGTATAATGTGTGTGGCTTTGGCTTCGAGCATCATGGTTCGCAACGACCTAATAAAGTTCTATTATACCTCAAGAGCAGTGAGGCGGATTTGATTTGTTTACAAGAAGCGTCCTTAGCTCAGGATAAAGATTGGGGAGTTACGATGGGACAGGTCAAAGCCTATCTAGGGAAGAAGTATCCTTATATCTCGCTTATCCCTGCTCAAGATGGAGGCTCAGGACTTATGCTATTATCTCGCTATCCCATAAAAGAGGCTGAGCGCATACCTATGCCCTCACGTACCAATGGTGCAGCACACTTCAAAATCAACATAGGAGGACAAGAAACGCATATTATCAATGTTCATCTAGAGAGTTTCCGCCTAAGCCAAGCTTTAGGGCAAGAATACATGAACTTGGTTGCTAAGGGAAAAGCCTTTGAACTTCAAGATGCCTTGCGCAGTAAGCTCACTCCTATATTTCGCCATCATGAGCGACAAGCCAAGATTGTCAAACGCTACGCTGACTCGCTACAGACAGAGCGACTAATCATTTGTGGCGACTTCAACGATACACCCGTATCTTATGCACACGAGAAACTTGAGCGAGACATGACTGACGCCTTTATTAAGGCTGGTAATGGGCTTGGGTATAGTTTTGTTTCTCGTACTTTCCTTGTGCGTATAGACCACATTCTTTTAGGAAAAGCTTTTACGCCCTATTATACAAAAGTAGATGCAGGAGTCAAGGGTAGCGACCACTATCCTATCTTTACCTACATCAAACCAACAGAATAACATTATGCCTGCTTTACAAACAAGAATACGCCTGCCGGAGCCACTAGAAACACGACTAAGCTATGGCGATAACATGATTAGCCTTGGGTCATGCTTTAGTGAGCATATAGGCGAATATCTAGCTAATCTAGGTCATCATATCTCAGTTAATCCTTTCGGTGCTCTATATAATCCTCTGTCTATCGCAGAAGCTATATCTAGACTCATAAGCGGTGAGCCTTACGAAGCGCATGAGCTATATGAGTATGATGGTTTATGGCACAGCAGTCAGCACCATGGAAGTTATTCGGCTGCGACGAGTGAAGAGTGTCTTAGACGTATCAATGAAGACCTTAGAGAAGCGAGTCTAATGCTTCCAGAGACTAAGTTCTTACTCATTACTTGGGGGACAGCATGGATTTATACCGATAAGGAGCGAGGAGGAACTGTAGTATCTAACTGCCATAAGCGACCAGAGCGAGAGTTCGAGCGTCGCCTATATAGCGTAGACGAACTCACAGAAAAGGTATTACCTGTCCTCAAACAAGTCCTTGAACTTATTCCTGACCTTCGTATCATTACAACGATAAGCCCAATACGACACCTACGTGATGGCGCACACGGCAATCAAATCAGTAAAGCGACACTACTCCTTATGGACGAAGCCCTACGCTCAGCCTTAGGAGAGAGATACAGCTATTTCCCCTCTTACGAAATCCTCCTAGACGAATTGAGAGACTACCGCTTCTATGCTGATGATATGGCACACCCTAGCCCATTAGCTCAGAGAATAATCAGAGAATACTTCGCAGAGTGGCTTATGAAGCCTGAGGAGATAAAGCTTGCTCAAGAAGTACTCAAACTAAAAAGTCAATACGAACATAGGACTCTGCAAAGCGAACACCCAGAAGCAGAGTTAAGACGCGAACAACTATTAGTTCTCATTCGCAGTATGCAGAACTTACACCCAGAAATTAAGTTTGATAGTTGGTTCAAAGATTAGGACTTACACAGATGATACTATTCAATACAGCCCACACTCCCGAAGCATTTGCTGCTAAAAAGGTTATCAATCCATCTAATTACGATGTAGAGCATGTAGTTATTGATAGCCGTTCGGGAAGTCTTGGGGGACATGCGCTCTTTGTTGCGCTCATTAGTCCTTCTGATAATGGACACCATTATATCCCTAGTGCCTACAAACAAGGCGTTAGAGTATTCCTAATATCAGAGGGCTTAGATAAATTACAAAAAGAGTATCCCGATGCTTGCTTTATCTTAGTCGAAGATACACTAGAGAGCCTGCAGCACTATGCGCGCTCTCGTCGCTTAGCGTCAAAAGCACATATCGTGGCGATTACGGGAAGCAATGGTAAAACGATTGTGAAGGAAATGCTCTATAGCCTACTTTACAGAGATGTAGAAGGCCTATACCGCTCACCGGGAAGTTACAATAGCCAAATTGGGGTCGCACTCTCACTTATCGCTATGCCTGAAGATACTCGATTAGCCATTATCGAAGCGGGTATCTCTCGTCCAGGAGAGATGCGCCGACTACAAGAGATGATTCTTCCCAACGAGGTACTCATAACTAATATAGGCACAGCTCATTTAGAGAACTTCTCTAGTCAAGAAGCCCTAAAGAGAGAGAAGCTTATCCTAACAGAAGGAGCTAAGAGCGTTTATTATGCCCCTGAGAGTGAGCCTAAGCAGTATCTTACATTACTCACAAAATCTCCTTTTGGTGATAGAGCTGGCAGGCAAAACTTAAGCTTAGCTCTTACCTACATTGAAGCACGCTTCCCCTCTATCTTTGACAAGGTAGAGCAGTATATCCCTCAACTAGAACCCGTAGAGATGCGCTTAGAGGTTAAGGAGAATGCTCGTGGGAAGGTACTTATCAATGATAGCTATTCCAACGACCTTGTATCATTGGAAATCGCTCTAGAAGCACAAAACCGCTTAGGCGGTCATGCTATTGTCCTCAGCCCGATAGAGCAGTCGTCCCTCAGCGCAGAGGAACTAGCCCTACGCGTGAGAACGCTCTTGAGTACCTACCAAACGAAGAAAGTTTATCTACTTGGCTGGTCTCTTGGGCAGCCCAGTAGCGGTATGGTCTTTATTGAAACCTCTAGTATAGAAGAGTTATTATCGCTCTATCGGGATGATTTGCTTGATGAGTATGCCCTATTAGTTAAAGGGGCTAGGCGTTATAAATTAGAAGAACTCATACATCACCTCTCCAAGCGTGAGCACGCTACACGCTTGGAAGTTAATCTCTCTACCATAGAGAGTAACTTGGCTTTTTACCGCAGTAGATTACCGCACTCAGCTTCTCTTATCTGTATGATTAAGGCTGATGCCTATGGTCTAGGTGCATTAGAAATAGCACGAGCACTTGAATCTACCCAAGTAGCCTACCTAGCCGTTGCCGTTGCTGATGAAGGGAAAGCGCTCAGACAAGCAGGCATTAAGAAGCCTATTATCGTAATGAATCCCGCCTTAGATAGCTTGGATACGCTTGTTGCTTATCATCTAGATGCTGAGATTTATTCGCTAGAGATGCTGCAACGCTTTGCCCCTTATCGCCTCGCGCAGGGTTATCCCGGTCTGCATCTTAAGGTTGATACTGGTATGCACCGCTTAGGGTTCAGACACGAAGATATGGAAGATGTATGCCGTGTACTGGAAGAAACTAAAGCACCTCTATCGAGTGTCTTTAGCCATTTTGCAGGAGCTGATGACGCTAAGTTTGATAGCTTTAGTCAGAAGCAGGCCGATTACCTGAAAGCATTCTATGGCACACTCATAGAGCGCACAAGCACCTTTCAAGAAACTCGTCCTATGCTGCATCTCCTCAATACGGCAGGATTAGAACGCTTTAATGACATCTATTCATTTGATGGTGGACGCCTAGGTATAGGCTTATATGGGTATAGTCCTAGCGGTCGTACAGAAGTGCGCCCCGTGGCAACACTTAAGACACGCATCTTGCAAGTTAAGCGTATTCCTAAGGGTGAACCAATAGGTTATAGTTGTACCGTTTCTTTCCCTGAGGATTGCGACATAGCCATTATCCCTATTGGCTACGCTGACGGGCTCTTACGCCGCTTTGGTAATGGTCGCTGGTCTGTTAATATAGGCGGTGTTCTTTGCCCCATTATTGGCAATATCTGTATGGATGCTTGTATGGTCAATGTTAGTGGAGTAAAGGCTAAAGCAGGCGATGAAGTGATTATCTTCGGAGATAATCAAACGCCTATTACAGACATGGCTAAGGTCGGAGATACTATTCCGTATGAAATCCTA
>ENA-OWMY01000619-OWMY01000619.1-metagenome-genome-assembly--contig:-NODE-619-length-10406-cov-7.830548_pt1 | contig 10406 bp, 6 predicted proteins | sample MGYA00245358_ERZ651122 | MGnify/ENA primary metagenome ERZ651122 (study PRJEB26857, sample SAMEA4031752) | metagenome | biome: human; feature: oral; material: saliva | place: Philippines | collected 2014 | study...
CTCTTTGAGCTAAGGCGAGGCAACGCCGTACTGGTTTAAAGTTAATCCACTATACTTTGATAACAACGGCGCGTTTGCAGCTAGACAACCCATGCAAAACGGTCTAATGTTCCGCCTGCATATGCACATTACTTTATAAACCAACGAATGAGAAGGTAAGAGAAATGACTGTCCGTATCGAACACGATTTGCTGGGCGAACGCGAAATCCCCGCCGAGGCATATTGGGGCATCCATACTTTGCGCGCGGTGGAAAACTTTAAAATTTCCAATCAAAAAATTTCCGACGTGCCACAGTTTGTCCGCAGCATGGTGATGGTGAAAAAAGCGACCGCGCAGGCAAACGGCGAATTGGGCGCAGTAAAACCCGAAATCGCTGCCGCCATTGAAAAGGCTTGCGACGAAGTGTTGCTTAAAGGCCGCTGTCTCGACCAATTCCCGTCCGACGTGTATCAGGGCGGCGCGGGGACTTCGGTCAACATGAATACTAATGAAGTCATCGCCAACCTTGCTTTGGAAGTGTTGGGCTACGAAAAAGGCCGCTACGACATTGTTAACCCGATGGATCATGTGAACGCCAGCCAGTCCACCAACGATGCGTATCCGACCGGCTTCCGTTTGGCAGTGTATGACAGCGTCGGTACGCTACTGGAAAAACTGGCGTTGCTGAAAGATGCGTTTGCCGCCAAAGCCGATGAGTTTAAAGATGTTTTGAAAATGGGTCGCACCCAGCTTCAAGATGCCGTGCCGATGACGGCGGGGCAGGAGTTTCAGTCTTTCCAAGTGTTGCTGGAAGAAGAAATTTTGAATCTGAACCGCACGCGTGCCTTGCTGTTGGAAGTCAACTTGGGCGCGACCGCCATCGGCACGGGTGTGAACACGCCGAAAGGCTACGCGGCTTTGGCGGTGAAAAAATTGTCCGAAGTCAGCGGCTTGGAATGCAAACTGACCGAAAACCTGATTGAAGCGACTTCCGATTGCGGCGCGTATGTGATGGTACACGGCGCATTGAAGCGCACGGCGGTCAAATTATCGAAAATCTGTAACGACTTGCGCCTTTTGTCGTCCGGTCCGCGCGCCGGTTTGAAAGAGATTAACCTGCCGGAAATGCAGGCAGGTTCGTCGATCATGCCCGCCAAAGTCAATCCCGTGATTCCCGAAGTGGTCAACCAAGTCTGCTTCAAAGTCATCGGCAACGACACCACCATAACCTTCGCCGCCGAAGCGGGGCAGTTGCAATTAAACGTGATGGAGCCGGTCATCGCGCAATGTATGTTTGAAACCATCTCCCTCTTGGGCAACGCTGCGGTAAACCTCGCCGAGAAATGCGTCAAAGGCATTACCGTCAACCGCGAAATCTGCGAACGCTATGTGTTCAACTCCATCGGCCTGGTCACTTACCTGAACCCGTATATCGGACATCACAACGGCGATTTGGTCGGCAAAATCTGCGCCCAAACCGGCAAAGGCGTGCGCGAAGTCGTACTCGAACGCGGACTCTTGAGCGAAGCGGAACTCGACCGCATCCTGTCGCCCGAAAACCTGATGAACCCGCATTTGTAAGATAGGGCATAAAGAAAAGGTCGTCTGAAAGCCTATGGACAAGGTTTTCAGACGACCTTTGTTCGATGTATCCTTTCATTATGTTTCACGGTATTAAGGGAAATTTTCAGACATATTCAATTTCCTTGATCAGGCTGTTATCCGCTTTTTCAGACGACCTTGAGAAGATAACTGATGAAGCGGATACACGCTTGTGGGTGAAGTGTTGGTGAATGTGAAAGTTTTGAAATAGGTGGATGATCAAATAAGGGTAGAAAAAATGTGTAGTCATGAAATTAGCAGCGTCAGTGATTTGCTTGAAATTTTAAAAGAGATTGGAGAGCCTGAGCAGGGGCATACCCGTTTTTTCCGAGGGCAGGCGGATGTACGGTGGCGTATGTTGCCGGGCATTTATCGGGAAGGTTGCGAGTATTTAATTGAAAATGAACATAAAATTATTAAAGATACGTTTACTAATTGCCCCGATGACTTTTCCCCTGACGATACTTTATTTGAAAAATTAGTAAAGTTGCAGCATTACGGATATGCGACACGTTTACTGGATTTAACTGCCAATGCGTTGGTTGCCTTGTACTTTGCAGCATGGAATAAAGAGCATCATGATAAAGATGGGGAGTTGATTATTTTAGATATTCCTGATGAGGTAGTGAAATATGGGGATAGTGATACGGTAGCAGTTTTGTCGGCACTTTCATTACAGTCTGAAGATTTTGATTTAAAAGAGATTGTTGGTAATTCTGAAGTGCTTATGTTCATAAAAGTTTTTGAAGATGGTTTTAAAGCAAAACAAATTAGGTCTTATATAAAAGCAATTGAAACAGAGGGAAATGAGTCAGTTAAAAAATTTAGAAATAATATTCAGTTAGTGTTGGATAAGATGGATACAGTGGTATACGGTGATTCTTTCAAAACTGCATTTAATGAGCAAAAAGAAATTGCCTCGTTGATTCACGATGTACGGACAGACAAACCTAGCTTTCGTCCAGTTATTGAATTTTCTGACTTTGAACGTGTTCTCTGTGTCCGTGCCAAATTGAATAATGCCCGCATTTCTCGTCAGCAAGGTTGTTTCCTACTATTTGGTATTAGCAGTAATAAGTTGAGGCCTGCATCTATACCAGACGAATGGCAGCGTAAAGCGAAAAATGGTCAGCAATTTATTGTCAAAAATAAAGAGTCCATTATGGAAGAATTGAAATTTTTTGGTATCAGTAAAAAAACTTTGTTTCCGGAATTGGAATCTCAAGCAGAAGAAATTATGTCTCAATATAAACCTAAAAAGCATGGGGAAAATCGTTGAGATGAGTTTCCACTGACAGTTTTGCAATGATTTTTACTAAATAATAATTAAGGTCGTCTGAAATCCCGTTTTCTGCAAAAAAGGCTGCATCATGAACACCGTTTCCATCCAAAACCTTTCCCACCGCTACGGCAAGACCCTTGCGCTTGACGATGTGTCGCTGGACATTCCGAAAGGCGCGACGGTCGGTTTGATCGGGCCGGACGGCGTGGGCAAATCGACGCTGCTCTCGCTGATGGCGGGGGTGAAGGTGATTCAGGACGGACGGGTGGAAGTGTTGGGCGGCGATATGGCGGACAAGGACGTGCGGCGGGATTTGTCGCACCGCATCGCCTTTATGCCGCAGGGTTTGGGGCGCAACCTGTATCCTACCTTGTCGGTGTATGAGAATATCGATTTCCACGCGCGGCTGTTTGGTTTGGACGGGCAGGAGCGTACGCGGCAGATTGCGCGGCTGATGGAGGCGACCCGCCTTGCGCCGTTTGCAGACCGAGCGGCGGGCAAGCTATCGGGCGGGATGAAGCAGAAGCTGAGTTTGTGCTGCGCGCTGGTCCACAGTCCGGATTTGCTGATTCTAGACGAACCGACCACGGGCGTGGACCCTTTGTCGCGCCGCCAGTTTTGGGCGCTGGTGGACGATTTGCGGCGGGAACACGCGGGCATGACTGTGATTGTGGCGACCGCCTATATTGAAGAGGCGCAGCGTTTCGAGCGGCTGCTGGCGATGGACGCGGGCAGGCTGCTGGAAAACAAGCCCACTGCCGATGTGCTGGCGGATTACGGCACCGACGTGTTGGAAGAGGCCTACGTCAAAATGCTGCCGCCGGAGAAGCAGCAGGGTTCGGGCGGTTTGGACATTACGCCGTTCGTCCCCGACCCCGATGCGCCGCCCGCGATGGAAGCGCACGGGCTGACCAAGCGTTTCGGCGATTTCACCGCCGTGGACCATGTCAGCTTCACCATTCAAAAAGGCGAGATTTTCGGCTTTCTCGGCAGCAACGGCTGCGGCAAGTCCACCACCATGAAAATGCTGACCGGCCTGTTGGAAGCGACCGAAGGCGACGCCACGCTGTTGGGCAAGCCGATAGACGCGGGCGGTTTGGACACGAAAATGCGCGTCGGCTATATGTCGCAGGCGTTTTCGCTGTATGAGGAACTGAGCGTGCGCCGCAATTTGGATTTACACGCCAGACTCTACCAGATGGGCGCTAAAGGCGCGGCGGCGGTGGAAGAAGCCCTGCAACAGTTTGATTTGGCAGACGTTGCCGACACCGCGCCTGCATCGCTGCCACTGGGTATCCGCCAACGCCTGCAACTTGCCGCCGCCTGCCTGCACCACCCCGAAGTATTAATTTTGGACGAACCGACTTCGGGGGTCGACCCCGCCGCCCGCGATATGTTCTGGCGGCATCTTCTGAAACTCTCCCGCGAAGACAAAATCACCATTTTCGTTTCCACCCACTTTATGAACGAAGCCGCCCGCTGCGACCGCATTTCCTTTATGCACAAAGGCCGCGTGTTGGCAGTGGGCACGCCCGCCGAACTGGCGGCAAGGCAGAATGCGCCGGATTTGGAAGAAGCGTTTGTGCAGTATCTGATTGAGGCGGAATCGGATAATGGGTATTCCCAACAAGGTAGGTTGGGTCAAGACCCAACAATGCTTTCGGATTCGACAAGGTGGGTCTCGACCCAGCCTACGGCTACGGCGGCTGATTTTTCAGACGACCAGTATGAACAGAACGCAAGGTCGTCTGAAAGTGAGCAAAGCGAGTTTCGTCAAAATACAGACGGCGTGTATTTCGAACAGGGTAGGTTGGGTCAAGACCCAACAATGCTTTCGGATTCGGCAAGTTGGGTCTCGACCCAACATACGGCTACTGAATTTTCAGACGACCTTCAAGGAAAAGATACAGGGTCGTCTGAAACCCAAAACGATGTGCGTGAACCAAGTTCACACACACTACGAGACAACCCAAACACCCAAAGCTTCAAATACCGCTTCTCCATGATTTGGACTTTCGCTCGCCGCGAAGCCAAAGAACTCCTACGCGACAAAATCCGCCTGTTTTTCGCCGTGTTCGGTCCGCTGATTATCATGGCGTCGGTATCGTGGGGGATTTCGTTTGACGTACGTAATCTGAAATTCGCCGTTTACGACCGCGACCAAACCGCCGCCAGCCGCGAGCTGGTCGAATATTTCGACGGTTCGCGCTACTTCCTCCAACAGCCGCCGATACAGTCCGAAGCCGAAATCGACACCGTGCTCAAAAGCTCCGGCGCCATATTGGTCATCGATATTCCGAGCGGTTTCGGGCGCGATTTGGCGCGCGGACTCAAACCCGAAGTCGGTTTTTATGTGGACGGCTCCATGCCGTTTAACGCCACCAACATCCGCGGCTACATCGGCAGCCTGATCACCGCCTACACCAAAGACCGCATCGCCGAAAGCGGGCTGCCCGTTTCGCTCAAAGCCCCCGCCGGCATCGAACCGCGCTTTATGTACAATCAGGATTTCGACAGCATCAACGCCATCGCCCCGGGCGTGATGATGCTGGTGTTGATGATGATACCCGCCATGATGTCGGCGGTCGGCGTGGTGCGCGAACGCGAAATCGGTTCCATCGCCAATTTCTACGCATCGCCCGCCGCCGTGGCGCAATATCTGATCGGCAAACAGCTTCCCTATATCGCCGTCGGCATGGTCAATTTCGCCGCCATGATGCTGATGATTATTTACCTGTTCGGCGTGCCGCTCAAAGGCTCATTTGCCGGACTCGCCGTCGGCACGCTCTTGATGGTGTCCGCCAGCACCGCGCTGGGGCTGTTGATTTCCTGCTTCGTGCGCTCCCAGCTTGCCGCCATCTTCGCCACCGCCATCATCACCATGATCCCTGCGCAAACCTATTCCGGCTTTCTCTACCCGCTGTCCACCATGGAAGGCGGCGCGTTGGTTATCGGCAAAACCTTCCCGTCGTCGTGGTACTACACCGTCAGCGTCGGCAGCTTTACCAAAGGGCTGCACACTGCCGACCTGTTGCATGAATACGCCGCCATCGCCGCCTTTGCCGCCACCAGCCTGATTTTGGCGTGTGTGTTGTTGAAGAAACAGGAGAAGTGAGAGGTCGTCTGAAAATTTTTCAGACGACCCCTGTCTATACTATTCCTTCTTGAGTCAATGCCACCCGCTGCCCGAAGTCTTTCAGTTTGGAATATTGTTCAACTAATCGCGGCAAGTCGTCCAGGCTGATGATGAACATCCACATATAAATACTGACTAAATCTGCGCAGAAGTACGCGTATCAATGACCGGCGTTGCCGCACCGACCGGCAACAATCAAAAAAGCCACCAAGCCGCAGAACATGGCTTGCCAAACATTGTTGTCAATAAGCCTCCGGTTTATCCGGTAAGTGTTCCAATATTTTTACTCAAATTGGCGTGTTGTCTTTGTCGAAATGATATATGCTGATTTTTTTTTAAAGGAGCGTGCAAGATGAAAATCAAAGGATTGTTATTATTAGGAGCTATGTGTTTTGCTGCTTACGCACAGTCGGAAAGTTTGCCTCCGCTGCAAACCGTTCCGAAATTAGATGTGCAGCGTTATGCAGGACAGTGGTACGAAATCGCGCGATTGCCTATGCCTTACCAAAGTCATTGTGTATCGGATGTGACGGCGTTTTATAAGATTAAGAGCAAGGACACTATCAGCGTGACCAACCGTTGTTTGAAGGCGGATGGAACTTGGTCGTCGGCGGAAGGGCTGGCACGTGTGCAGAACGCCGAAAACACCAAGTTGAGCGTGACTTTTCTGCCCAAAGCGATTCGATGGCTACCTGTAGGCAAGGCACCTTATTGGGTGATGGCTTTGGACAGCAATTACCAATATGCGATGGTAGGACAGCCCGATAGGAAATATTTGTGGATATTGTCACGCACACCGAATATGGATGAAGCGGTATATCAAGCGTATTTGCAGCGTGCAAAAGAGCAAGGCTATGATTTATCTGCGCTTATTCATACCAAGCATAGGAAGTAAAATACTTTGGATGCATCTTTCAAAGCAAAAAAGGTGTCTGCCTGTGAACGAAACCGACAGCCTCCCGCCCATGTTTGACAGCACCGACATCCATGCGCTCTCGGCAGTGGATGCGGCGCGGGCTGAATAAGTGGGGCTTTTGATGAAACCGCTACGGAGTGGGTTTGCCGGGGATCGTAGAGGTCGTCTGAAAAACTCGATATGGGCGAGGGCGGTCTGACGGAAATCGTCAACGTCAAATGCCGCCCCGAACACATCGGCTCATGGCGCGCGACGGCAGGCATCCTGCCCGCCTACCACATGAACAAAGAACACTGGTTGAGCATCGTATTGGCGCAAACGCCCGCAGAAAATGTGTGGCGGCTAATAGACGACAGCTTCGTGCTGACACGCTAGGATTGGTTAACTTCACACATCAAACGAAAGGAAAAAACATGAAAACCATAGGCATCATCGGTGGCATGAGCCCCGAAAGCACCGTGCTCTACTACCAAATCATCAACCGCGAGACCAACCGCCGTTTGGGCGGCAACCGCAGTGCCAAAATCCTGCTCGACAGCGTGGATTTTGAAGAAATCGTCCGTTTGCAGAAAAGCGGCGATTGGGCGGCGGCGGGAAACGTGTTGGCGCAAAGCGCGCGGAAGCTGGAAGCGGGCGGCGCGGATTTTTTGCTGCTCGCCACCAACACCATGCACAAAGTCGCCCCCGCCATCGAACAGGCGGCCGGCATCCCCTTGCTGCACGTCGTCGATGCCACCGCCGCCGCCATCAAACGGCAGGGCTTGTCCGCCGTCGGCCTGCTTGGCACGCGCTTTACCATGAGCGACGGCTTTTATACGGAGCGCATGGGTTCGCAGGGCGTACAAACCATAGCTCCGACCGCCGCCGAACAAGACGAAATCCACCGCATTATTTTTGACGAACTGTGTCTGAACCGCATCCGCCCCGAATCCGCACGCTACTTTTACGACGTGATAGGTCGTCTGAAAAACGAGGGTGCGCAGGGCGTGATACTCGGCTGCACCGAAATCTGCCTGCTTGTGAACGAAACCGACAGCCCGCTTCCCGTGTTCGACAGCACCGCCATCCATGCGCTCTCGGCAGTGGATGCGGCACTGGCGGAATAAGTGGGACTGCTGATTAAACTGCTACGGAGTGGGTTTGCCGGCAATCGTAGTGGAGCATGTTTTGGAGGCTTAGATTGGATGGTTTATCTGAATTGTCCAATCCCAAAAAGATTCAAGCGATTTTACAACCAATAAGTCGGATAACGCCGCCCTTTGCCCAAATTATTGTAAACCAAGGCCACGGCCACCAAAATCAGCGAACCTGTTAAAGTTGGCATTACCAAAAAATCCCAGCCTACTATCAAAAACACCATACGCAAAAGCCCCCGCCATGCCCAGCCGCACCGCCACCATCCTAACCACCGCGCTCGCCCCGCTGATTTGGGGCAGCACCTATCTCGTAACCACCGAATTTCTGCCGCCCGACCGCCCATTCACTGCCGCGCTGATACGCGTGTTGCCCGCCGGGCTTTTGCTGTTGGCGTGGACGCGGCGAATACCGAAACGTGACGAATGGGCGACCGTTGTCTTGCTCGGTTTTTTGAACATCGGCTTTTTCCAAGCCATGTTGTTTGTGGCGGCGTATCGCTTGCCGGGCGGACTGGCGGCGGTATTGAGTTCGACGCAGACGCTGATGGTGCTGGTGTTCACTTGGTTAATCGGCAAAACCATGCCGCCCAAAGCGGCTTGGGCTTGGTCGGCGGCAGGGGTTTTGGGGATTGCGCTCTTGGTTTTATCGCCGCAGGCGCGCTATGACGGTACGGGGATTTTGGCGGCATTGGCGGGCGCGGCGGCGATGGCGTTGGGCGTTTATTTGTCGAAACACCGCCGCACTTCGCTGCCCGTGTTGGCGTTTACCGGCTGGCAGCTTTTTATCGGCGGCTTGTTTTTACTGCCCGTCGCCCTGCTTGCCGAACCGCCGCTTGAATCTTTAAGCCCCGCCAATATCGGAGGCTATCTGTATTTGTGTCTGTTTGGTGCCGTGTTAGCTTATGTATTGTTTTTCAGAGGAATTGCGAAACTTTCGCCTGCTGCGGTTTCATCGCTGGGACTACTCAGCCCTGTCTCAGCATTTGTCTTGGGCTGGCTGTTTTTAGGACAAAGCATGGACGCGAAATCGCTGGCAGGATTTGCGTTGGTATTGGTATCGATATTCGGGGTGCAACGTGCAGTCATGAAAAAGGTCGTCTGAAAACCCAAACTTCGGTTTTCAGACGACCTTTTTGCTTTTTAAATTCAAATCAATCTATTTAAGTTCAAATCGTACCGCTGCCTTGCGCTTTCGGTTTGGCGGCACCGAATTCCAGTTTGCTCAAGGCGGAGAGGTAGGCTTTGGAAGTGGCGACCAAAACGTCGGTATCCGCGCCTTGTCCGTTGACGACGCGGTTGCCGCGCGCCAGACGGACGCTGGTTTCGCCTTGGCTTTCCGTGCCTTGCGTTACGGCGTTGACGGAATAAATCTGTAAAGTCGCGCCGCTTTGCGCCACGCTCTCAATCGCTTTGAAAATCGCATCAACAGGGCCGGAGCCAGTGGCGGAAGCGCGTTTTTCTTCGCCTTTGATGCTGAACACGATGTCGGCACGCGGTTCTTCGCCGGTTTCGGTGCTGATTTTTTGGGAGATAAATTTGTAGCTTTCGGCGCCCATGCTGCCCATTTCGTCGGACACCAGCGCGTGCAGGTCTTCATCGAAGATTTCGCGTTTTTTGTCGGCGAGTTCTTTGAAGCGGGCAAACGCGGCGTTCAGCGCCTCTTCGCTTTCCAACTCGATGCCCAAATCCGCCAGTTTGCTGCGGAACGCGCTGCGGCCGGACAGTTTGCCCAAGGTCAGGCGGTTGGTTGACCAGCCGACCGATTCGGCAGTCATGATTTCATAGGTTTCGGGGTGTTTCAACACGCCGTCCTGATGGATGCCTGATTCGTGTGCAAAGGCGTTTGCGCCGACCACCGCCTTGTTGGGCTGAATCGGATAGCCGGTAATGGTGGACACCAGTTTGGATACCGGCACGATTTGCGTGGTGTCGATGCCGGTTTCCAAGCCGAATAAATCATGACGTACTTTCAACGCCATCACGATTTCTTCAAGGCTGGCATTACCTGCGCGTTCGCCCAAACCGTTGATGGTGCATTCCACTTGGCGCACACCTGCCTGAACAGCGGCCAGCGAGTTGGCAACCGCCATACCCAAGTCGTTGTGGCAGTGGGTCGACCAGACTACTTTGTCGCCGTTGGGTACGCTTTTGATGATGTTGCTGATACGCTCGTACCACACGGAAGGGATGGAGTAGCCGACGGTATCGGGAATATTGATGGTGGTCGCGCCCGCTTCGATAACCGCCGTAAAGATTTTGGCGAGGAAGTCCAAATCCGAACGCACGGCGTCTTCGGCGGAAAATTCCACATCGTCAGTGTATTCTTTGGCAATTTTCACCGCTTTGACCGCCG
>ENA-OWMY01000621-OWMY01000621.1-metagenome-genome-assembly--contig:-NODE-621-length-10395-cov-9.727176_pt1 | contig 10395 bp, 8 predicted proteins | sample MGYA00245358_ERZ651122 | MGnify/ENA primary metagenome ERZ651122 (study PRJEB26857, sample SAMEA4031752) | metagenome | biome: human; feature: oral; material: saliva | place: Philippines | collected 2014 | study...
TGCAACAGCACCGCCTTATCGGCATAAAACTCTCCGCTGAACACGGCACGGAGATGCAGTGGGAATTCAAATACAAAAAAGAGCTGATTACGTTCACACCAAAATCGCACTTTTCCATTAACAATCATCTGCGTCTGCAAGCCGTTTCAGACGGCCTTGGCATTGCGTGGATAGCACATATGAGCGTAGCGGATGCACTCAATTCGGGGCACCTGGTCGAGCTGTTGCCTGAGTATGCTATGACTTACGAACCGCTTTACCTCTATTACCCCAGCCGCCGCGGGCATTCCAATGTGTTTAAGTTGATTGTGGATGCGTTAAAAGTAAAAGTCGTCTGAAATTTCAGACGGTCTTTTTAATAACAAAGTGCGGTCAAATTTTAAGATGTTTTTGCAAATTACCTTCAAAAATCGACCGCTTGTCTTCATCTAACTTAATTCAGGTAAAACGGCTTTAATAGCTTGCAATAGATTACTATTTGGTACTCTCATCTGACGCATTAACCGGTCTTCAAAATTAGATTTACTAGTACCCGCTAATATAGAAGCCGTTTTTGCCACTAAACCTTTATTTTCATAAATACATAGCAATTCATCTATGTCTTGATTATCAATACATTTTTGAATTTCATTTTTCATTTCAGAAATCCATTCATTGATTTTAGAATCGGTTAAAGCAGATACTTCAGAAATTAGTTTATTTTTCATTTCATTGCTATTCTGTGTATTTGATAAATCGATATTTTTCAAGTAAGTATCAATTCGTCTATGAATTCTCTTAACAACAAACTTCTCAAGTTTATCATCCGATAACTCATTTTTTATATGACCAAGTAATTCAACTTTAAATTGTTCTTTTTTATTAATTAATTCATCACCAGTAAAACCATCTATTTCCAATACTTTATGCGCTATAGAGGAAAGGCTAAATATATTTTCAATTTCAGAACATGGTAGTACTTTGATACATTGTCCCTCCAACTCTTGTATTTGAGAGCTATCGCGTGTATCTCGATCTACAATCCCTGCGCACTTTATATTTAATATAGGCATATCTTCATTTAATTTTCGTAATGATGAAACAGCCTGAATAACATCTTTGCAAGATCCTTTAGGTATAACTGTCCATTCAGGATAACAAAGGCGATAGGTTTCCATATCTAAACTTGTTTTGTCTCCCTCTACAAATAGAATGGGTTTTCTACTACCTAAAATCAAAGTGATCGTTTGCTCATCAAGTTCACTATCTGGAATTTCTGAAACATCCCAAGCAGGATCAGAATAATAATTACGAATCACATATTTTTTCGCGACTCGTGTTGCTGCAAATTCAATATCATGCGTAATCATCAAAAAAGAGCAATCAGGACGTAATTTTTCAATTTCATCCCATAAATTAGAAATGATTGATTTGTGAATATGTAATTCTGGTTCATCAAAAATTAAGATAGAATCTTCATTTGCGGAAAGCACTTGCCCTAAAATATAAAAAACAGCACGCTCTCCATCGCTCATCTCTGAAGCAGAATAGTCAGCACTTTCAATACCAATAGAAGACACTCTTATATCATCTGCTGTTATACGCAGTTTTTTAGTCGGTAATAATCGTTCCCATACTTCTTGTAAAATGTCTAATTTAATTTTGCTATTGGTAATTTCTTCACCACGTTTGCTTTTTTGGTGATTTTCAACAGCAAGATTATTTTGTTGAGCAAATAAATATTGTAGAAGGCGGTCAAAATCATTTAATAAATACGTTGATGATTTATTATTCCAACGAGCACTTTTTCTTTGGGAGATATCTTTTGCCCACTCAGGATTTCCATAAAAAAGCCCTTGTTTGGCTTTGGCCTCTGATATTTTTTCTATATTAGGATTTAAACTTAAGGCTCTGTGCGCTGCGATTCGATGTGCTTTTTCGCCTAACTGTTCTTCTAAATGTACAGCAAGCCGAGTTTTGCCTGAACCGTTTGCGCCAATAATAATTGTTGTTTTTCCAGTTTCTAGAGTTAATTCAAAATTTGAGTTGTCTTTTTTGGGGATATTTACATTACGCATCATTTTTCCTTTTTAAATAATATGGATACTGTGATTAGGTTTATTTAAATAGAACAAGCATACAACGGCACATTCATCAGCCAGTCTTGTTCCCGATAATCCGCGATTGAAAAACGAATTGCTTGCTCAGGTTGAAATTGTTCTACATACACTTTCAAACTTTTCGCTTTTAAATTTTCTTCTGCTTTGACTTCAATCGGAATCACAGCTTGCTTACGTTGTACAACAAAATCGACTTCTGCTGTGCCTTTTTCAGTTGCCCAATAAAAAACAGGGTTTTCTTGGGTGGCAATCAATTGTTGCAAGACATATTGTTCGGTTAAAGCCCCTTTAAATTCGGTAAAAATACGGCTGCCTTCTAGAAGTACGCTGGCATCCAAATTGCTTTGTGCGGCAAGCAGTCCGACATCTAAACCATACAATTTAAAGGCGTTATCTTGATAAGCGGAAAGCGGCAAATGTGGTTTCTTCACTCGAGGCACGCTATGTACTAAGCCGCTGTCTTTTAGCCATTGCAGAGCAATTTCATAGTCTTTGCTTCTCGCCCCTTTTTGTAGCTGAGCATAGATAAATTTTTTATTTTCTTTGGCAAGCTGTTCAGGAATGGAAGCCCAAATTGACCGCACTTTTTGCACAGTTTGCCCGTCATGAATATGTTTGGAAAAATCTTGCTCATACGCCATCAATAAATTACGTTGAACTTGACGCACTTCATCGACATTTTGTGTTTCGATAAATACTTTTACCGCTTCAGGCATGCCGCCGACAAAATAATATAGGCGGAGTAAATCAATATAGGTGGTTTTCATGGCTGAGATTAGCGACCAGTCTTTCAGCTCAAGCAATTTCACCAAATCTTGTTTGCCAAGTGCGGTTAAAAATTCATGAAAATCCATGGGATAAAGTGGTAGAAAGTCCACTTTGCCAACAGGAAAAGAGACTTGATGATGTAGCGACAGCCCAAGCAATGAGCCAGCCGCGACGATATAAAATTGAGGCGCATTTTCGTAAAAATATTTGAGTGAAGATAATGCTTGTGGGACTTCTTGTACTTCATCAAAAATAATCAGGGTGTTTTCTGCTTGAATATCGACACCGCTTTCAATTTTCAAACCAAGTATCAAGCGATCAATATCATAGTCGCCAGAAAATAGCGTTTTCATGCGAGGGTTATTATCAAAGTTGATATACGCCACTTTTTCAAAGGATTGCTCGCCAAAGTGTTTCATCGCCCAGGTTTTTCCTACCTGTCTTGCTCCTTGAATAATTAATGGTTTGCGGTTTGTTTTGTGTTTCCAATTTTCTAAGGATTGTATGATTTTACGCTGCATAATGCCTCTCTAAAACAAGGGATATAGGCTAATTATACAGTATGGAATACACTTTTTCTAATGATATAAGTTTATACATTTACATTTTTTCAAATGAAAAAATGGTTAGGAGTTACATTTTTAAAAGCGAATTTGAAATAATAAAAAGGCCATCTGAAAATTCAGACGGCCTTTTTTATGCCAAAGTGCGATCAAATTTTGAAGTGTTTTTGCAAATCATCTTTAAAATTCGACCGCTTGTATTGTCCTCATTACACTAATTCTTATCTATTCGCTTAATCAATAAAAAGACCGCCAGTACTAATGCAATCGCACCGCAAATCAAGCTTGGTATTGGGATGCCATTACGCTGAGGGAGATTTTCGTTCAACGATAAAATAGACGCTGCAATAATGAGTGCGGCAATAATCAACATAATGCCCACTCGTTCGACAGTCTTACGAAAACGCTCTAATCCGTGGATTTCATGTTCAAGACGAATTTCCTTATTGCTGATTTTTTGTAAGAAAATTTTGACTTCTTCCGGAAGCGAAAGCCAGTTGTTGTAGCTGTCAGCAATTTTTTCGAAATTTTCACTAATCACGTGTTTAGGTGAAAATCGTTTCTTGAGCATTTGTGTAATATAAGGTTTAAGTACGGCTGCAATATCTAATTCAGGATAGAGATAACGTCCGATCCCCTCAATCTGGGCAAAACCTTTTGCTAGCAAATAAACGCCCTCAGGCATAATAATGCTATTTTCGCTCATAATTTTGGTAAAACGATTCATCAATTCACTGATATCTAACCCTGCCAAATTGCTTTCAGTGAGGAGCATGAAAATCTCAGAAAGATCATTTTCTAGCGCTTTTTCATTCGGCACATTATAACTGACAGCAAGCTGCTTAATGGTCTCGATGATTTTTCGCATATTTTTTTTAGAGGCATAGTACAAACAATTTCCAAGTAATTCGCGTTCTTTAGGGCTGAGTTTGCCCATTGCCCCCAAGTCAATAAAAGCAATCCGCCCGTCAGGCGTTAATAGAATGTTGCCAGGGTGGGGATCAGCATGAAAGAAGCCAAACTCAAATACTTGTTTCATATAGAGATCTAATCCAAGTAAAGCAACATCTTTAGCCAGTAAACCTTGTTGTTCAATCTGTGCTTTATTGGTCACTTTTGAGCCATACACAAAATCCATACAAAGAATGTTATTGTTTGATAAATTCGAATAGGTTTGTGGGACTAAAATACGTGAATCTTGCTTAAAATTATTAGCAAAACGCTCAATGCTACGACGCTCACTTTCAAGGGAGAGTTCTGTTGTAATGGATTCTTTGAAGGTATTTAATAACGCTTTAGGTTGAAGGTTAGAAATAATGTCGTTGCGTTGTTCTAGAAAATTCACGAGATCCTGTAAGATAAGTAAATCTGCCTTAATGACTTCATCAATGCCTTCTCGCTTGATTTTTACCGCAACATCTTGTCCGTTTTTCAACCGCCCTTTGAATACTTGACCGATAGAAGCTGATGCCATAGGCTCTGAAGCAAGCATTTCGAAATGTTCATGAATATCTATGCCTAATTCACGCTGAAATTTCTCTGCAATATCAATGGGCTGAACTTCTACTTTATCTTGCAATTTTTGTAGTTCAGTAATCATTTCAACTGGTAGCAAATCACGGCGATCACTTAACATCTGCCCTAATTTAACGTAAGTTGTGCCCAGCTCTTCCATCGCTCGACGGATACGTTCATATACAGACACGCTTCCACTTGATTCATTGGCTAACTTATTTGAAAGGGATTCCGGTAACCACTTCTCTAAATTACTGCGTTCAAAAAACTCATCTAAACCATAACGTAATAAGATTTCTGCAACCTGCTTGGCACGTTGAAATTTGTTAAAAATAGCCATTGTAACTTTCCTCTTTGTGCATGCTATTTGGCGAGTATTTAAAATAAGGTTGATTTGCGACTAAATTGAGACAGGTCTTTTACATCTCTAACTGAAGATTTTCGAAAATTGCTGATGATTTCAGTTTATCCATTCTTCAATTGGATCTCTACAATTATTTACAAGGCAAGCCACATTAGATTTTTTTAATTTAATACTAATAATAAAAATCTCAATGCGCTAAGTTTTGAAGGCTTTTGATTTAAAAGAGCGGTCAAATTTTGAAGTGTTTTTGCAAATCATCTTAAAAATTCGACCGCTTGTATTTTTACTTTAATTTAACTGCAATAACCCCTTGTTTAAAGTCGTTTTTTCAATGTCGGCAATATTGCATCCCAAGCGGTTAAAGCCTCTTTCTCACTGAGTGGCGAACCCTTGGTATTTTTCTCATTGGCACCGAAAGTCATCTTAAATCTCACACTGCCATCATCTTTTTCCCAGATAAATAGATATCGATTTCCCTGCCACTTAACCAGTTTTTCACTGCCGGCCATGCCATTGATATTGCGCTTTCCTTTGCGGATGGTGCTGTATTTCGCCCACGAGAGGAGTTTATCCCAGGCACTATCTTTAGCGAAAAGGTCTCGTTCTAATAGTGGTTTATCACCTTCCTCCAAAGCTCCACCTGTCGTTAGCTCGGCATAAACGTCTTTATAGTCTTTGATTTTGATGCCCGCACTGCCAAAAAACGGCTCAGTTCCCTTATCGGCAATAAATCCTTCTGTTAAACAGACACCTTGTTGCTGTGGCATTTCAGTATCTTTACGATCTCTCAGCTTGTCGAAAAAATTATTCCGTATCAGTCCAATAGCTTCGTCAACTTTACTTTTCTCCAGTTGCTTAAGGTTTGGAGGAGCTTTGCCGTTAACTGGCATGATACTTGCAAGAGTTCTAATGGAATAGGCATCGTTCTTACCTAGCTTGAAATAAAAATCGACATAATAGATCATGCCTTTTAGGTGCTTTGACACCGAGTGTTCCCATGAACCAGGAGCCTGTGTGACCATCGCTATCGCTTTATTAGGAATAACCGTGCGGTTTTCTATAAAACTCTCGTTTCCGTTATATCCTTTTTCTTTAACCTCTAATACGGATTCTACTTCCAGATTCCAATAATCTGGTCGCACTCTTATCTGCCAACCATTGTATTTAAGCCAACCAGTCGCACTTATACGGTTAGATGGTAAGTTAATTTGGTAACGCCCACTACAAAATGGCTGCTCAGTCCAATACGTTACCGCATTTTGAGCATAATTGCTTGCTGTATTTTCAACTGTTGAGTGGGTTTGTGCGTGTTGACTGCAAGAAGACAGCATAACACTAGTTAAAACTGTGCTATAAAACATCAGTCTAGAAATTTTCATCTTTGGCATGTGATTTCTTCCTTATTGTAAAGACAATGTTTCTAGATACACATCGGCCAACAAGAACTACATCCTGTTAATACTATTGCTATAGCACCATATAATAAGCCAATCTTAAATATATTTTTTCTACGATATTTACGGTTCATTTTTGTCTCTTTCTTAAGCTTTAAAGTTAATAAATTTAGTAAGTTTCTATTCATTAAAAATCTGATCAAATTCGTTTTTTCAATGTCGGCAATATTGCATCCCAAGCGGTTAAAGCCTCTTTCTCACTGAGTGGCGAACCCTTGGTATTTTTCTCATTGGCACCGAAAGTCATCTTAAATCTCACACTGCCATCCTCTTTTTCCCAAATAAATAGATATCGATTTCCTTGCCACTTAACCAGTTTTTCACTGCCGGTCATGCCATTGATGTTGCGCTTTCCTTTGCGGATGGTGCTGTATTTCGCCCACGAGATAAGTTTGTCCCAAGCACTATCTTTAGCGAAAAGATCTCGTTCTAATAGCGGTTTATCACCTTCCTCCAAAGATCCACCAGTCGTTAGCTCGGCATAAACGTCTTTATAATCTTTAATTTTGATACCCGCTCTGCCCCAAAATGGCTCGGATCCGTTATCGGCAATAAATCCCTCTGTCAGGCAGACACCCTGTTGTTGCGGAATGTCGCCCTCACTACGATCCCTCATCTTGTTGAAAAAATCATTCTGTAAGTACCCAATAGCTTCATCAACTTTACTTTTTTCAAGCTGTTTCAGGTTTGGTGGCTCTTTACCGTTGACAGGCATAATACGTACAAAGGCTCTAACCGTATAGGCATCGTTCTTACTTAATTTGAACCTATAATCGACATAATAGAGCATACCGTTTACCTCTGGTAACGTCGGATTACTCCATACGGCAGGAGCCTGTGTCACCGTAGCTATCGCTTTATTAGGAACGATTGTACGGTTTTCTATAAAAATATCACTTCCATTATGACCTAGCTTCTGGATCTTTGATGCCAACTCTACTGATTTATTCCAATAGTCTGGTCGCATGGTTACCTGCCAACCATTGTATTTAATCCAACTGGTGCCACCTTTACGATTGACCGGTAAGTTAATTTGGTAACGCCCACTGCAAAATGGCTGTTCAGTCCAATACGTTGCCGCATTTTGAGCATAATTGCTTGCTGTATTTTCTACTGCTGAGTGGGTTTGGGCGTGTTGACTGCAAGAAGACAACATAACACTAGTCAAAACAGTGCTATAAAACATCAGTCTAGAAATTTTCATCTTCGGCATGTGATCTCTTCCTTACTGTAAATTTGAGAATGCTAAATAAAATGGAAATTCTGCTAATACTTTTCTTTCCATATTGATCTTAATAGATGAGTTTACATGCTTTAAGTGTAAAGTGCAACTTTGCACTATTCAAAAAAGATACCGAGTTAATTAAGAGGGGATTCAATACATTTTAGAGAGAATAAAAGGCCTTTTGACATTTCAAAAGACCTTTTTCACGCCAAAGTGCGGGCAGATTTTCGTTTACTAAATACAATAATCTTCTTTTAATAAGTGACGATAGGCATAAAGATAAGATGCACCGACAAATGCTGCACCACCGGTGACATTGCCTAAAAAGACAGGAATCATATTGAAGAAGAATTGGCTCCAAGTCACATTAGCACCAGCAAAAATCCCGGCAGGAATAATAAACATATTGGCGACAAAGTGTTGTAATCCGATAAGCACAAAAATCATCACTGGGAACCATATGGCGAGGATACGACCAGAGGTTTGTTTGGCGCCAAAATAGAACCAAATACCCATGCAGACCATCCAGTTACAGGCAATAGCAGAAACAAAGGCGCGACCAAAATCCATTTGCACTTTAGCCTCAGCAATCGCGATGGTTTTAGCGGCAGCAGCACCTTCTGATAAACCGACATAATGCCCTAAGAAATAGGCCATAAACAGCGCACCGAGCAGGTTGCCCAAACTCACGACAATCCAGTTACGAAATAATTTTTTAAGGCTTACTCTTTTTGTTAAACGGCCTAATGCCATCATCATCATATTTCCCGTGGCTAATTCACCACCACCGATTAGAATACAAATCAAACAAATAGGAAACACGGCCGCACCAAGTAATGTTGATAGTCCACTCCACTCTGGAGGAATACCGCTCACGACTTTTAAATAGGCCATATAACCAAAACTCACATAGCCGCCACCTAAAAAACTTAAAATAGAGAGTGTTTTTAGGTGTCCTTGCGACTTAGCATAACTTTTATCAATAACATCTTGTAAGATTTCGTGGGGATAAAGATCGCGATGCTGCATAGTTGTACCTCTAGTGAAAATAAGACGGTAAAAATGTAGCAAAGCACATAGCAAAACCGAAAGAATTGTTAAATATATGTACTGATTTTTAGTTATAACGAAATTGAATAATAATCCGAACCTAAAATTAGGTGTCTAGGTTCTTTTTTTGAGGGCAAAGTGCGGTCGGTGGTGGAACAATGTCGTCCAAGTTAGAAACGGTATAAGGAAACATCGTCTGTTACATTTTTCTATAAATCAAAATCCGCGTAAATTCAGTCGGGTAGTCCAATCTGAATGTCGTACCGGGTGAATGGTAGAGACGAAACTCAACGGTAACGTTAGGGTATTTATCGATAGAAAATTCATAGGAAGTGAAAAAATATGTGGTTTCATCAAAAACTGTTCTCAATGTTTCTGATTTTTCCTCACTTTTTTTAAGATTCAGATGAAAGTATTTTGTCAATTCATCTTTGTCAAATAGGATATTTATTGAACCTTTGCTTTCATCCCAATAGAGATTAAGTTTCGTATTCTGTTTTAACTCTTTAGGTACAACCAAATGAACTTTTGATTTTTCCAAAGTGTAGCTTGTATAACCGTTTTTCATGTTTGTATGAGTAAGAACCTTGATATTCCTACGTTTATATTGCAATGAATCAGGATCAACAGATTGTTTTTTCTCCATAATTTCAGATGCAATATCAATCATTTCTGCTAAATAGGCTTTTTCCAATTGGATTTCTGTTTGTGTCATGGAAAATATATTTTGCGAATAGAACAATAAAAAAATAACAGATAATTTCGAAAGGATTTGTTTAAAATTTTCCATATATTCTTACTCCTGAAGATGTTCAAAGGAAATAAAGCAAAGATACATCGTGTTCTTTTTTCTGATTCGAGTGATGTTACTCATCTAAGAAATGTTCTCCTTGATATCTATACTATTTTCCAGTATTCAAATAAAGATATATTAGATTCGGATGCGGTGCAATAAATTGAATATTTATTGCGTTTTAGCGTTTGAGCGAGATAAGGCGCAGGAATAATTGATGTCAAAATGAGAGATAAAAAAGAGACCTTTCAATGAAAGGTCTCTCTTCGTATAGATAATCTTGTATTAATACAATTTAGAATGGAATGTTGTCATCAAATGCGTCCATTGGTGGCTCAGCTTGTGGCGCTGGCGCAGATTGTGCTGGACGAGATTGATAGCTTGGTTGTGGTGCTGATTGTGCAGGTGCATAACCGCCCATCTCTTGATTGCGACCACCTAACATTTGTAAGTTATCACCTTGGATTTCAGTGGTGTAACGATCTTGGCCGTTGTTATCTTGCCATTTGCGGGTTTTTAAACGACCTTCAACATAAACTTGTGAACCTTTGCGTAAGTATTGAC
>ENA-OWMY01000626-OWMY01000626.1-metagenome-genome-assembly--contig:-NODE-626-length-10369-cov-8.191293_pt1 | contig 10369 bp, 9 predicted proteins | sample MGYA00245358_ERZ651122 | MGnify/ENA primary metagenome ERZ651122 (study PRJEB26857, sample SAMEA4031752) | metagenome | biome: human; feature: oral; material: saliva | place: Philippines | collected 2014 | study...
CAGATAATAGACAACAAGAGGTATCTGAAATATCTCGTAGTTTAAAACAGATGGCTAGGGAACTGGAATGTCCAGTCATCGCCCTATCTCAGTTATCACGTAGTGTTGAATCTAGGCAAGATAAACGCCCTATGATGAGTGACCTTAGGGAATCTGGAAGTATTGAGCAAGATGCCGATATAGTTTCATTCTTATATCGTGGAGACTACTATAGAAGTGAAGATGCTGATGAAAATGAATCTCAAGAAACAAGTGATGTTTCTACTATTGAGGTAATCATTGCTAAAAATAGGCATGGACAAACAGGAACGGCTGAACTTGCATTTATGAAACGATTTAATAAGTTTGTATCTAAAGCTTATGCTGAATAGGAGAGAAAGTTATGAAAAATAGAGATAATAATCAAAGTAATGATATGAATAACTATCAGAATGGTTATTATGATGAGAATGGTAATTTTATTCCAGATGGATATTATGACCAAGAAGGAAATTTTATTCCTGGCGATTATTACACACCTAATGATAATTTAACTCCAGCTGGTTATTATGACACAAATGGTTTCTTTATAATAACGGGTTATTACGATACAAATGGTAACTTTACCCCAGTTAGTAATCCAGGTAATAATTATCATGGAAATAATAATGATAATTCTGCTGATGGTAATAATAGAAATCCTAAAAATAGAAAAGAAAAAGAACCTAAAGAGAAAAAATCGAAGCTGAGTTACCTACTCGCATTCCTTTTAGTATGTATAATTGCAGCAGGTATTTATTATTTCAAATTCTATAATAAAGATTCAAAAGTAGTTCACATTGATCAGTATAAAGTTGAACTAGCTGCTTATGGAACTAACCGAAATGGTAAGGTTGATGTTAATATTACGGAAGTTCCAGAAGTTAAAGATGCCGATGGAAACATCAAGAAATTTTTAAGAAAACCTGAGGTAAAATATTCGCCAAAAGAAAACTTGGAAAATGGAAGTAAAGTTGATGTAGAGATAACTCTTAATAAAGAGGAAGCAGAGAAGAAAGGGTTAAAAGTTACTGGTAGCTTTAAACGTACTCTTACAGTAACTGGCTTATCTGAAGAAAATAGCTCTAAAAAAGAAGAGAAAAATTCTACAAGCAATTCCCTTTGGAATAAAGAGAAAAGCAATAAACTTTATCAATATGTAAAAGAATGGGAAAAAACCTTAAATCAAAATTATAAGGAATATACTATTGATAATAAAGTTAATTACTATGGTTTACAACTTCCGGGAGATACAGAAAAAATTGGACAAGCACGTCTAGTACTTGAAGGTGACAAATTAGTCAGCATGAAGTGGTCACCAGAAGGAAATCAGAAAGATGTATATAATGTAGTTGCTGTATATTCTGATATAGAAAATGTTGTAGGACCAGCATCACATTTATATTACTTTACAATTTTAAACGGTGAACCGATAGTATTGGTAACTGAACAAAACCAAGGTAATGATAAGAAATACTTATACTTCAAGAGAACAGCAAATGTTTATCTACAAGAAGGATTTGAAAAAATAGTTAAAAGTTAGTAAATTAAAAGCTAGGGACAGATGGCAAAAGGGTTGTTTGTCTCTGGCTTTTCACAAAAAATATTATAATAAAGTTTTGGAGGAAAAAAATGAATTTTAAGAATAAAAGGTTAGTATCAACTGTTATTGTTGTGGTCTTAGTGGTATTTTCGTTAATTAAAGGAACTATCACATCAAGTAACAACAGTAAAAAAGACGATGCAGAATTAAATGGATATTTAACAGAGTTTTTACAAGAACAAAGTGTTACTAAATTAACTTTGAAAAAAGGTGACAGCAGCCAAGTAATTCAAAAGATTTCTATCGAAGGTGAGATTAATGCAGAGATGACGAATACTTATTCAAGAGGTTCTGTTTTAAATCAAATTAAAGAAGCTAAAAGTAATCCTAATGTAAAAGCTATACTATTATCTGTGAATTCACCAGGTGGTGGTGTTTATGAGACTGCAGAATTGTACAATGCTCTTAAGAATAGTGGTAAAGATGTTTATGTGTCAATGAAGAAAACAGCCGCTTCTGGAGGATATTACGTATCTACGCCAGCTAAGAAAATCTTCGTGAATACTGAAACTACTACTGGTTCTCTTGGAGTAATTATGAGTTATGTATCTGCTCAAAAATTCTTAAACGATCACGGAATTAAACAAGAAACTATCCGTTCTGGAGAGCAAAAAGCAGTAGGTGGTTTAACAGAGGACTTACCAGAATCAACTAGAAAAATATTACAAGAACAAAACAAAGAAGCGTATGAAAGATTTGTAAAAGCTATAGCTGAAGGTAGACACCTAAGTGAAGATGAAGTTAAGAAACTTGCTGATGGTAGAACGTACACTGGTACTCAAGCAGTAGCGAACAAACTAGCTGATAAAGTAGGGACTGAAGATGAACTTATTGATTTAATAAAAGAAGAAAAAGGATTATCTAACCCAACTGTAATCGAGTTAAGAGCTGATAAAACTGCAGAAAGTTTAATTTCTAGATTTGTGAAAGCAACAACAAAAAGTTTTATCTCTGAATTAAATAGTGAAGTAAATTCAAACAAAGTTGAGCGTAGCTACTTAGGATAGGGAGGGGATTTAAATGAATAACGATTTAAATAATAATACACCTTCATATGATCCGCTTCTTAACGGGGGTAATACAGTAGCACCTGATGAACCTACACGAAATGAAGAACTTGTTAAAGAGCATAAAGATACTAAAGAAGCACAAGAAAAACTAGAAAAAGATTTTTCATTGCCAACTTCATTAGAAGATTATTTAATGCTTTCTAAAAATTTCTATGCAGGTTTCTGGACTAGATTTGTTGCATATGTAATCGATATGATAGTTATTTATGCTATATCTAGTTTATTAAATACTTTTAGTTTTGGACTTTTGAATAAGCAACTAGATTTTCCTATTTTAGGAGAAGAGTCTTTAAGTTATGTTATTGTTATGTTTACTTACTTTATAGCTATGACTTACTTCTTCTCTCAAACCTTAGGTAAGATGATTATGAAGATAAAAGTAGAGACTAATAAAGGTGAAAAGCTTAGTCTTGCAGATGTAGTTTATCGTGAACTAGTAGGTAGATTATTAACGATATTCTTAGTGTATCTACCGTATTTAGCCGTAGCTTTCACAAATAAGAAAAAAGGACTTCATGACTTTATTGCTGATACTGTAGTAGTAAAAGAAGATTTTTCAAAATTACGTCGTCAGATGAATGAAAAGTTAGAGAGTAAAAAGTAATATTGTAAAAAGCTGTAGGTTTTAATAAATCTATAGCTTTGAATTATAAATTAAATCCTAGAAAATCAGCTGAGGTTGACAAAAAGGTCCTAAAATTTGGCAAAGTTCATATGAGAACTCATAGACGCAGTGGTTTATTGATATCTAAAATCGCTTTATAAAAGCTTTTTAGATATCTAATAAACTGTGCGGGGGTGACTCGACAAAATCGATTTCTACGAAATCACGATTTTTGAGTCACTCCCTATATCATAATGATAGCTGTTATTGATTATTTAAAATATTGTTGACAATAATTTTAGATGGTAGTATACTTAGTTTACAACAAAGACTACAAATGTAGACGAATAAAAATATTTAAGAGATAGGTGTGATTAATATATGGTTAAAAATGAAACATATTTAATTGAAGGGATGAGTTGTGCTTCTTGTGCAGCGCATATTGAAGAGAGTTTAAAACAAGTTGATAATTTATCAGATGTCAATGTAAACTTTGCAACAAGTAAACTTACTCTTTCTAGAGGAGAAGGAATAGATAGAACTGAAGTAGAAAAGATTGTAGAAAAATTAGGATATAAGCTTACTTATATTTCTAGTATTGAAGAGCGAACATTTATATTAGAAGGAATGAGTTGTGCAACGTGCGCGAAAAATATAGAAGATACGATTTCATCTTTAGATGGAATAGAAAAAGCTATTGTAAATTTTGCTACTGAGAAGATGGTAGTAAAATTCGATAAAGAAAAATTAAGTGTAGCTGAGATTGAGAGAAAAGTAGAAGAAGCGGGCTATAAAGCAAGATTAGAAATAGATAATTCGGTTGATGATCAAGCTGAGAAAAAACAACAAGAAATTGACGGTATTTGGAAAAGATTTATTTATTCAGCTATATTTACAGTGCCTGTGTTGTACATAGCGATGGCTGAGATGGTGGGATTACCTATGTTGGAAAGTTTAAGTCCAATGGGAAATCCAAAATTATTTTCAACTGTACAGTTTATTCTGGTGTTACCTGTTTTATATTTTGGTAGAAAATTCTTTAGTGTAGGAATTAGAGCTATTTTTAGAAGAAAACCTAATATGGATTCTTTAGTAGCGTTAGGAGCAGGGGCAGCATTCTTATATAGTGTTTATTCAACCGTATTGGTATATTTAGGTGATGAACATGCAGCTATGAATTTGTACTATGAATCTGCAGCGGTAATCTTAACATTGATTACACTAGGTAAATACTTTGAAGGAGTATCGAAAAGTCGTACTACAAATGCTATTAGTAAGTTGGTCGGATTGGTACCAAAAACTGCTAATTTAATTATAGATGGTGAAGAACATGTTGTAGCAGTAGATGAAATATCTACAGGTGATATACTACTTGTTCGTCCTGGTGAAAAAGTACCTCTTGATGGAGTCGTGATTGAAGGTCGTTCGACTGTAGATGAATCGATGTTAACAGGGGAAAGTATCCCAGTAGAAAAAGAAATAAATAGTAAAGTTGTCGGAGCTAGTATTAATAAAACAGGTGTTTTTAAAATGAAAGTTACTAAAGTGGGTAAAGACACTACTTTATCACAGATTATTAAACTTGTTGAAGATGCTCAGAATTCTAAAGCTCCGATCGCAAAACTTGCTGATAAAATTTCAGGAGTATTTGTTCCTATTGTTATTGTTTTAGCACTAATAGCTGGAATTTTATGGTACTTTGTTGGAGATGCATCTTGGAGTTTTTCTCTAAAAATTATTATCGCAGTGCTTGTTATTGCTTGTCCTTGTGCCTTAGGTTTAGCTACACCGACAGCTATAATGGTAGGTACAGGTAAGGGAGCTGAACACGGTATTTTAATAAAAAGTTCAGAAGCTTTGCAGTTAGCTAAAGAAGTTGATACTGTTGTTTTTGATAAAACTGGAACATTGACAGAAGGTAAAATTTCAGTAACTGATATAGTAACATTTAATAATTTATCTGAAGAAGTTCTCTTGCAACTTGCAGCGAGTGTAGAATATCTTTCAGAACACCCATTAGGTCTAGCTATAGTAGATGAAGCTAAAAATAGAAATTTAGAGTTGTTAGAAGTTAAAGATTTTAGTTCATTAACAGGATTAGGTATTTCATCAATGGTTGATGGAAAGTCAGTACTTATCGGTAATAAAAAACTAATGTTTGAAAATAATATTGTTACAAAAGATTCAGTTGAAAAAGCAGAGAAATATGCTTCAGAAGGGAAAACACCATTATTCATAGCTGTAGACTCTGAACTAGCTGGAATTATAGCTGTTGCCGATCAAATAAAAGAAAGTAGTTTGAAAACTATTGAAAAATTACACAGCTTAGGTTTAGAAGTAGTAATGTTAACTGGTGATAATAAAAAAACTGCTGAGGTAATTGCAAATCAATTATCAATAGATAAAGTAGTGAGTGAAGTTTTACCAGAAGATAAAGCAAATGAAATCAAAAAACTTCAAGCTCAAGGTAAAAAGGTAGCAATGGTCGGTGACGGGATTAATGATGCACCAGCACTAGTACAAGCAGAAGTCGGAATAGCGGTAGGAACAGGAACGGATGTAGCAATCGACGCTGCAGATATAGTGTTGATGAAACCTGACTTGAATTCTGTTGTTAACGCTATAGTTTTAAGTAAGAAAACTATAACAAATATTAAAGAAAATCTATTCTGGGCATTTTTCTACAATATAATAGGTATTCCTTTTGCAATGGGAGTATTCTATATATTCGGTGGACCTTTATTAAATCCAATGCTAGCAGGTGCTGCAATGAGTTTTAGTTCTATATCTGTAGTTCTAAATGCTTTAAGATTAAAAAGAGTAAAATTAAATTAATAAAAAGAAAGAAGGATTAATCATGAAAAATGAATATAGTATCGAAGGTGTAAAATGTGGTGGTTGTGTCGCTACTGTAAAGGAAAGATTATCAAAACTAGATAATGTAGACAATGTTGAAGTTAATATCCAAGATAAAAATATTGTGGTTGAAGGGAATGCTTCGAAAGAAGAACTTCGAGCTGCATTAGTAGATACAAATTATAAAATAGTTTAATAAAAAATGAAATTGATTTGACAAATTTGATTTTTTTAACATTATAATTTGGAGTCATGTATAATAAGTAAACACCTTAGGATTAGTTTTTAATCTAATTCTAAGGTATTTTTGTTTTTTATTTATCGTAACCTAAATATCCTATTGCGATAGCTTTAGGACCTGCATGAGATCCAATTACGGGAGAAACTATTTCTGTTTCAACTTCGATATCACCAAAAGTTTTCTTGATAGATGCCATTGCTTTTTCTAATAATTCATCTGTTGTATAAAGAACAAATAAACTCTTTGGATTTCTTTCTTTTATTTCTTCACACATTTTCGAAAGAACTTTATTCATTCCTCTATGTTTACCGCTCACTGAAAGGAGACCGTCTTTAATAGTGATAATAGGAAGAATATTTAGTAGGTTTGATAGAACGAACTGAGCTTTAGTTAATCTACCTCCTGCATATAAATATTGCATAGTTTCGACTGTTACAAGAACATTATGATGTTGTGAAAGTTCTAAGTATCTATTTTCTATATTTTCGAATGTTAAACTTCCTGCCTCGAATTCTTTAATAATTTTTTCGATAGCTATTCCTACCATTCTTGCTATTTGAAGAGTATCGATTACCTTAATTTCTATACCATCGATAAGCTCTTTGGCTTGCACGAAAGAAGAATATGTTCCAGACAGTTTAGAAGAAACGCTAAAGGCAACTATACGCTCTACTCCTTGTTGTTTTAAATCTTCATAAACACTTAAAATTTTACCTACTGCAGGTTGACTTGTGCTAGGTTTTTGTCCGTTGTGTATTCTTTCGTAAAATTCATCAGGAGTTATAGTTACATTATCCTCGAAAATCTCATCATCAAGACGAACCTCTACCGGGATAACTGTAATTGGATTGTTATTTGCAAAATTTTTATTAATTTGTAATGCTGAATCGCACACAAAAGCTGTTTTCATAAATTTAACCTCATGTTTAATATTATATTCAAAATTATTGTAGCTTTACTACGTTTTTATATAATACACTAAAAATAAAATTTTTTCAAATAAAAAGTGAAATAAAAAGTAAACTATTATTGTTGTTTTTAAATTTTAATACGCTTAATATATTGAGTTTAAAGATAATATAGTGTTTTAATGTTTATTAATGTGGATATTGGATATCGACAATTATATTTTTATTATCTTAGAATTACAATACTTATAAAGAAACATTTTCCTATGAAATACTAAGTGTGATATAATAATTTAAAGAATATAAAGTAGTAATTCAGATGGGAAGTATAAAAGAAAAAGCGAAGGTTATAAACATGAGTATAAAAGCAGTGTTATTTGATATGGATGGATTAATGGTAGATACCGAAAGTTTGGCAACAGAAGCATTTATTCATAGTGCAAAAAGGCAAGGTTATGAAATGACTAGAGAAGAGACTCTCTTGGTATTAGGTTTTACTACAAAGAGTATTTATGAATTTTGGGAAAATTATTTTAAGGATTCTTATGTTAGTGGAAAGCAATTAGTTGATGATCATTATGAATATATAGAGGATATATTGTTTACGACAGGTCCTAAGAAAATGCCATTTATAGAGGAATTGTTAATATATCTAAAAGATAATAACTATAAAGTTGCGGTAGCTTCATCTTCTAATATGAATCATATAACAAACAATATGGAAAAAACAGGTCTTGTAAAATATATAGATGAGTATGCTAGTGGGGCAGAGGTGGAAAATGGTAAACCAGCACCAGATGTGTTTTTATTAGCTGCAGATCGTTTAGGTGTAAAACCTGAAGAATGTTTAGTTCTTGAAGATTCTAAGGCTGGTGTAATTGCAGGAAGTACAGCAGGGGCTAAGGTTATTATGGTTCCAGACATGTTTGAACCGGATGAAGTTTGCAAAGAAAAAGTTTATAAAATAGTTGAGAATTTAGGAGAGGTTATTAAATTATTGGAAAATGGTGAGTAAAGAAAATAGATTGATTGGTCTTGTTTTTGATGTGGATGATACGTTATATGAACAGATAACTCCATTTGAGAATGCATATAAGAGTCTATTCGATATGGATATTGATATGGAACAATTTTATCTTTTGAGTCGACATTATAGTGATGTGAAATTTGAAGCTTCTCGAAATGGTGAGATGACCATGGATGAATATCATATTTATAGAATTCAAGAAGCGGCGAAAGACTTAGGTGTTACCCTAACGGATGAACAAGCGCTTAATATGCAGAAAGAATATAAAAAGAATCAACAAAAATTACAAATGTCTAATATAACTATAAGTATTTTAGAACTAGCGAAAGAGAGTAATGTAAAGCTTGGAATAATTACCAATGGACCAAGTGAACATCAATTGTCTAAGATAAAAGCATTAGGTGTTGAAAGATGGATTGATAAAGAGAATATCATTGTCTCAGGTGATTATAGTATAAATAAACCAGATGTTAGAATATTTGAAATTATGCAAGAAAAACTACAGCTTCCTAATGATTCTCTATATTATATAGGAGATTCATTGGAAAATGATATAATTGGAGCGAATAATGCAGGTTGGAAAGCAATTTGGATAAATCGTTATAAGCGAAAATCGCCGGAGAATGTTAAAATTTATAAAATAGCGGAAAATAATATCAAATTGTTTGAAATTATCAAGGAAATTTTTGAAAAGTGAAATAAAATAGTTTTAGTAAATTAATTTTTATGGTAAAATTAGTTATATTGATTTTATTAAAAGTTTACTAGAATAAAGATGAACTAGTACTTTGTCTAAGGAGGAAAAGATATGAAATTAGTATTTTTTAATTTAAGAGAAGATGAAAAAAGTGCATTAGAAAGTTGGAGAAATGCTCACCCTGAGGTTGAAATTGATGTTTATACAGAAGAACTTACATCAGCAAACAAACATTTACTAGAAGGCAAAGAAGGTGTAGTTCTAGCTCAAAACAAACCTTTTGAGCGTGACGTATATGAATATGCTAAAGAACAAGGAGTCAAAGTTTTTGCGACTCGTTCAGCTGGTTTTGATATTTATGATTTAGAGTTAATGTCTGAGTTCGGAATTAAAATGACGAATGTACCATCATACTCACCAAATGCTATTGCTGAGCATGTACTAACTTCTGCATTACGTATTAGTAGAAATACAAATAAAATTCAACGCAATTTAGAAAAACATAATTTTTCTTGGAATCCAGGAATATTATCACGTGAACTTAGAACTTTAACAGTAGGTGTTATAGGTACTGGAAGAATCGGTACTCAAGCTGCTCGATTATTCAGTGCTTTAGGATCTAAAGTTTTAGGTTATGACGTGTACCAAAATGAAGCGGCAAAAGAAGTATTAGACTATGTTGAGAATTTGGATGAACTAATTACAAATTCTGATATTATTACTATTCATATGCCAGCTATTAAAGAATATAATCATATGGTAAATGATGAATTTCTTGCTAAGATGAAAGATAATTCAATCTTGCTAAATGCTGCTCGTGGTATGCTAGTAGATACTAAGGCTGTTTTACGAGCTCTAGATAGCGGGAAACTTCTTGGAGCAGGGTTAGATGTTTATGAAAATGAAGGTAAATATGTTCCTAAAAACTTTGAAGGGAAAGAGTTTGATGATGAATTACTACAAACTCTAATAGATCGTGATGATGTAATTTATACTCCACATACAGCGTTTTATACAGAAACTGCAATTCAAAACCTTGTAGAAGGTGGATTAGAAGCGGCTGTAGAAGTAGTTACAACTGGTACATCTGCGAATGTTGTAAATAAATAAAAACTTAATAGAAAATATAGAAAGTTAGTTTTGTAATGTATGATTTCTTTGACGAGAGAAAACGTTTCTTGAATATTAAAGTAGATCATATTACAGAACTAATTTTTTATTTATTTCCTATAGATAGATAAGAAAATTTCTCAAGTTGAAATTATATAAAGTGAAGTAAAAGTAATAAAAAAATTTTTAAAGATGATGATATATTACATATTATATTTTAATCTAATATTTAGCG
>ENA-OWMY01000632-OWMY01000632.1-metagenome-genome-assembly--contig:-NODE-632-length-10309-cov-2.725278_pt1 | contig 10309 bp, 5 predicted proteins | sample MGYA00245358_ERZ651122 | MGnify/ENA primary metagenome ERZ651122 (study PRJEB26857, sample SAMEA4031752) | metagenome | biome: human; feature: oral; material: saliva | place: Philippines | collected 2014 | study...
TTATATACATCACGTCTTCTTGTCGCGGTGACAACTTGCTTTTGTTTCTTTGCATCTTCTCTTCAAGCACAAAATGTTAGCTGCTCCGTAGCCAACAAAGTCTACTCCGTAGCAGGACAGAAGGGAAAAGCACACGTGTTAGTCACCAATTGGAATCGACAAGAGGTCAAAACAATATCTTTCACGCTCACTTCTGAAGGGACTACTAGCTCAGAACAGCAGCTCACTCTCACCACACCTTTGAAATACCAAGACACAGACGACATCACCATTGACGTACCAGCAGGAAACAAACCTGGAGTGGATGATTTTACCATCAACATCACAAAAGTCAATGGAGAATTCAACCGCAACGTCTACCCCATGAGTAGCAGCCAGCGCTACACGCTCACACGACCTGTTTGGAGAAAAGCCGTTGTGGAAGATCTCACTGGAATGTGGTGCCCGAACTGCCCTCCAGGAATTGCTTCTCTAGAACACCTCAACAAAGTAGCAGCTAATCGTGTCATCGGACTAGCAGCGCACGATGGTGACGTATTGAACGCAGGCGACTACTATGACGTATTCAGAAAATATCCAGGACGCCCTAAAATCATCCTCAATGGTGCCCACGTTGTTGCTCCATATTATGGCAATAGTGGCACCACCAAACAACCTTTTGGCTTACTCACCGACGTAGAGAATGCATCGGGGGCACAAAGTGCTGTCGAACTCAAGGTGCAAGCCGTATGGACCGAGAATCGAAAAGGCATCGAAGTGCGCAGCATCACCACTTTCCGTTGTCCGATACCAGAAAACAAGTATCGACTGGCTTATGTTTTGACGGCAGACAACCTCAAACATCCCAATTTTTATCAGAACAACAATGCAACGGCTGACCCTGCATGGAAAAATAGTGTACCCGAAATGAAGTTTTTCTATGATGCAGGCGGAAGAGTGCAAGGACTTCCCTTTAATGACGTTGTTTTTGCAGCAACTGGCATCCTCAAAGGCATCGAAGAAAGCCTTCCTCAAGAAATGCCCCTTGATGCGCCCTACGTTCACACTCAATATTATAGGAGTTTTTCCAACTTAACTTCTAGAGCATTCAACTTCATCAAGAAAGACACGAAGGTTCACGCTGTGGTGTTAGTCATTGATCCTGAAACTAGAGATATTATCAATGCAGAACGATGCGAGGTGGGAGATTCCTTTACTCCTTTCCCCAAAGACCCTGAGGCACCTCCCAAGGTGGCACGCATCGAAATGCCTGCGAATTTAACGCAACCACTCAACAGCGAATTTACCTTGACCGCGATGACTTTCCCAAAAGAAGCCACTAGTGCTATCACGTGGGAAGTGGCAGATGCAAAGATTATAGAGTCACTCGGTGGTGGCAAATTCCGCGCACTCAAAGTAGGAGAAACTACTATTACCGCTCGTGCTCAAGATACAGACGGAGTGACTGCAAAATGCGTGGTGCGCGTGCCTGCGCCTAATGTGGCACGCATCGAAATGCCTGCGACATTGACGCAACCACTTAATAGCGAATTTGCCTTGCAAGCGAAGACTTTCCCACAAGAAGCAACCAGTGCCATCGCTTGGGAAGTAGCAGATGCAAATATTATTAAGTCGCTCGGTGGTGGCAAATTCCGCGCACTCAAAGTAGGAGAAACTACTATTACCGCACGTGCACAAGATGCAGATGGTATGACCTCAAAATGCGTAGTTACTGTTATTGCCCCTACAGCAATAGTGTCTCATACTATCCCTCTCGTAGTTTATCGCAACAACACGCTACTCCTGATAGAAGAAGCACCGGTAGGACTTCCAGTTGTGGTCTACGACTTATTGGGACGAAAATTAGCTAGCGGTCGTACGAATGCCCCAACAACCCGTCTTCATGTGGGAGACTCTCCACTATGGATTGTTGTTGTTGTTGGAAACAGTATTTATCGCTTAAAACAGTAGTTTCCAATAATATCCGATTTTTACGCATCAAACAAATCAACTCATGATAAATAAACACCTTATTCTATCATTTGCGGTCAGTGTGCTCAGCATAGTTGGGTACACGGCTCAAGCAAATCCCGTGGATATCAGGAAAGCAGCAGACATAGCTCGTCAATACTTAAGACAGCCAGTGGCAGTGCCTACTCCTGGTTCTTCTACTATTAGCACAAGATCTGTAGCTGAAGCCCCAGCTTACCACCTTTTTGTCAGTAAAGAGGAGCAACGATTTGTCATTGTTTCAGGTGAAAGCCAAATGAATGAAGTGGTGGGCTATGGAAAATTATCCGCAGGCGATGTCAAGGCTTTGCCACCTCAAGTTCACGCATTGTTACGACAATACACGGAAACAGTGCATCAAGTGCGCAGTGGACAACGGCCTGCAGCTGCTCTACCTAAATTGCTAAAGCGCAACGTCCCACCTCTTGTCACAGCTCAGTGGGGACAGAGTTATCCTTACAATAGCAAAACCCCTGTTATCAATGGAAAACCCACCTACACGGGCTGCGTAGCCACCGCTGCTGCACAATTTTTGTATTTCTACAAATGGCCTAAACAACGTCCAGCACTCTATGTCCGCAAAGCTGGTGACGGAGACGAAGCCGACACATCGCCCACTTATCTTTGGGAGGCAATGAAGGACACACGCGAACAAATGAAAGACTTTCGTTCTGTAAATGCCGTTGGTCGTCTGTTGGTAGACGTGGGTAAAGCCATTCGCATCACATTCGGCACCCAAGCCAGTCCCTCCAACATCGAATACACCCTCGATGCTTTGCAAAACGATTTTGGTTATACCACTCGCTTGTTACACCGCGATCGTATGCAAGCAGACGAATTTCGTGAAGCAATCATGCAAGAGCTATCCGATGGCTACCCTGTGATGGTTTGCGGTGGCATACACGCATTCATCTATGACGGCTATGACCGACGCGGCTTCATTCATGCCAACTTTGGTTGGGATGGTCAAGGCGATGGCTATTATGATATTAACACCATCACTACTCCCCTTCCTGGTCCGTTTATGGGCAATGGGCAGTTTTGGGAAAACCAAGTGGTACTGATGGCGCACCCTAAGAATGGACAATACCCCGACTTCCCCACTCCACAACGCACATTGGGTGCTCGCAAGAATGCAGCTTTTGAAATTAGTCCCCGAACAGGAGACGCAAACACTCGTTTTAATGCAACGATTTCCTCTGGTTCTTACCATTCTATGAATGGAGAGTTCTATCGTTTCACAGGACAAGTGGGCATTGCGGTGATGGATCAAAAAGGGAATACGGTAAAACTAATTAATTCAAGCAATAGGAACTTTGAATGGACAACCATTTTTATGACACAAAATATCCCTATTGAAAATATTCATTTTGCAGACATTCCTCAAGGCGACTATCTCTTGGTGCCCGTTTCACGTGAGCTAGTGGCGAAGAATCCAGATAAATACGAGGCGTGGTATCCTATTGAATATGCCAATCGTATGAAGTTGGCAGTGACCAATAGCGGAGTCTCGGTGACGGATGAGATTCAAGGGGGTGCCTTGACCGTGTGCCGAGCCCCAGAAATGCTCTTCCCCGCTTATGCAGGCGTAGGAGAGCCTGCCATGATAACCTTCGGGGTACGTAATCCCAATGTGGACGAAGTGCATGGCAATTTGAGAATGACGTTTGAACCCGTAAATGGTGGTGCAAACTATGTGGCTCCCTTCACCGCCAATAGCACTGTGTCATTCCGCCGTTTGGCAGATACACAAGTTGCTGTGAACTTTCCCACAAATTACTCCGACAAAACGGGTTCTTATGCGATGAATCCAGGACGTTACAATGTGAAACTAGTGTTGGAAACAACCAATACTAAGACCAAACAATTCATACCTCTTGGTGCAGATCAAAATTTCCAAATCGATGTTTTGCCTTATCCCGAAGTCAAAATTAAGGTACACAATGTTGATTTCTTGGCGAATGGAAATGAAGTCAATCAACAAGTATTTGATATAACAAAACAGAGAGAAATTGGTATGCGGATTCATACAGAAATCCGTGGTAATAATCAAAAGTACTACTATGGAAAGATTTACTATCGTTTAGTTTGTCCAGAAGCCAACGAGTCGATTGAAGCTGGACAATCTGGAAATGTAACATTACGTCCCTTCCAACGCACAGAACCACGCTCAACAGTTGCCAAAATTGATCTCAAACGCTTAACTCCTGGACGCCGCTACGAGGTTCACGTTGAGATTGACGAAAATGGTAAACACCGTGAGATTTGGACAAACGACTCTCCTCGTGCGCAAATAATGGTGGTGAATGGAAAAAGCAATCCAACACCAGACAACCCCACCAAGCCTGTTGTTCCTCCAACTCCCGAACAACCTTCTAAACCCGAAACACCGAAGGCTATAAAGGTAGTGCTGGATGCAACCCAACGCAATGTGACTGTGAACGATGTCTTCAATCTAGTTGCTAATGTCTTACCTAAGGAAGCTGACCAGAAGGTAACGTGGCACTTGAGCCAACCTGGTATTCTGGATATGGTCGGAAATGGTCAATTCAAAGCCTTGAAAGCTGGTGAAGTTACGATTACTGCTATGGCGCTTGATGGCAGTGTAGCGAAGGCAACTTGTCACGTGATGGTGAAGGAAAAGAAAACCGAGACTCCCAAGGCCACACGAGTGGTATTGAATGAAACACAACACAGCGCGACTGTGGACGATGTCTTCACCCTTACCGCTAAAGTAATGCCCGAAAAGGCTGCACAAAAAGTGATTTGGACGATGGACAAAATTGATATCCTCCAAGATTTAGGTAATGGCAAGTTCAAAGCCTTGAAAGCAGGAGAAGTGACCATCACCGCTACTGCACAAGATGGCAGCGAAGTGAAGGCTACATGCCATGTAACCGTGAAGAATCCGATGGCTACACAAGTGGTGCTGAATAAAACGCAACACAACGCGATTGTAGACCATATCTTCACCCTTACCGCTAAAGTGATGCCCGAAAAGGCGAATCAACAGTTGAAATGGACACTGAACAACACTGACGTACTTCAACACTTAGGAGACGGACGTTTCAAAGCCCTCAAAGCAGGTGAAGCCATTGTCACAATTACCACACAAGATGGAAGTGAAGTAAAAGCAGAGTGCTTCATCAAGGTGGAAATACCAACAGCATTGCGCGCTCAGCAAGACCAAACGCAACATAGTGTGCGTTGGGAAGGCACCACCTTGGTGTTGAAAGGTGTCAAATCTGGCGCTCTGGTGAGAATGTTCTCTTTGCAAGGTAAAATTTTGTTTGAACAAATAGCCCACGGTGCCGATCTCCGCATCGACCTTCAAGGACAAGGCGACATTCTCTTTGTAGAAACCACCGATGGATTGCGAAGAAAAGTCGTGCGCTAAACCGCCGCTTTTCCTCCTTCTTCTCAAAGAACGAGCAATAATCTCGAAGGTGAGCATCACTAAGCCGTGAGAGTGCTCTAAAAATGCCCGCTTCTTTGTTGCAAAACAAAAATCCCATCCCGACCGCATTAAGTATTCCGCTTAGTGCGGTCTTTATTTTAGCACACTTGCACTACCCGCAGAGAACTCAGAGTAAACATTAGCACCAACCTATAAAACACTTGACAAGTGAACGAGAGGGAATTAGTGTGATCAGTCCTGAACGCTTAAATTTCTCCATCACTAAAAAAATCCCGCCATGAGGAACGATATCCCCATATTTTATCACTATCTTTGCCATACCACGAAAAAGAATATAAGCAACAAATTGTCAGTTTAGTTGCGGAATTAAGGTATCTACAAAGATCCATTATGAAATCTCTAATTCGATATCAAGAAATAAAGTATTATTTTATCGCTTTCTGCCTATTGTTGGTCAGTCTTATACCCATTGAAGCACAAACAATTAGGCAGATTGAAGTATCTTTCCCTATTCTCAAAGGGAAAATGAAACTTCAGGGAGTTGTTTCACAAGTAGCAGAAGCACCACAGCAATCACCTATTTTGGTCTTAGTAACGCCACCACAAGCTTCCGATCGGGACTATGTTGGCTTCTTTAAAGCGTTGTCTGATTCTTTAAACCGTAAGGGATACACAACGTTCAGATATGACAACCGCAGTTACTCCGACACCCTTCAAGGAAATCAGTCTCACGAAGGTCGTTATACCATGCACGATGCAGCTAACGACCTACATGATGCTTTAGCCTTTCTGAAGACCGATGAACGTTTCGCATCACACCCCGTGGGCGTTATCGGACATAGTGAAGGAGGTTCTGTCGCCATTATTGAGGCATCAAGAAACACGGAGGTAAAAGAAATTCTCCTCCTTGCTACTATGGGGGTGAAAGGAGAGCATGTGTATTACGAACAAATTATGTCGCGTCTCACTCCTTTTTTTAAGTGGCACTCATATTCAGAAAGTAATATCCTTAGGTACTTGATTTACCGAATTGCTCGCATATTAGCTTCTGAACCAAGAGATAAGCAGGCAATAAAAGAATTGCAAAAGGAAATGGCTAAGATTTATCAGCAGCATGCGAGTTTGATTAATTCATCCTTTGGTGTACAAACACAGCAAGAATTTGTAAAAAGTCAAACAGAACCATTCAAAAACGACGCACGTCTACTTGCAGCAATTCGCTATAACCCGGAAAAATTTTTGCAGAGTATTCGCTGTCCAATCTTTATTGCTTATGCAAAAAACGACAACTTAATCAATTATCTCGAACACCAAAAAGGAATAGAGTGTGCACTCCTAGAAAATCAGCATTTCAACTTCTTCTCCATTGCGATTGACGACGCTAATCACTCATTTGAAGATCAAGAAGCCTACTTACCACTCTATGTTAGCGTCCATAGAAAAGAATCGAAGCTCTATTTAGGACAAGCATTTACCACCTTATTAGATAATATGACAAAATGGCTTCAGACATCAACAAATTAGATGTAGTAATGTTTTCTGTATTCCAAATCGAAGCTTAAAACACGAGAATGCGGAAGAAAACACACACAAATCACACAACTTCCCCATTTTTTTCGTAACTTTGCGGTTGATTATAATGGGATTAGTCTACACTATTGCAGACAACCTCCAACAAAACCATCCGTAATGAGCGCAAAGAAGATACTGTACATCACCCAAGAGATATTCCCCTATGTCCCCGAATCGCAAATGGCTACTGCCGGTCGCGACTTGCCACAAACCATACAAGAAAAGGGGTACGAAATTCGCACCTTTATGCCTAAATGGGGAAACATCAACGAACGTCGCAACCAATTGCACGAAGTGATTCGTCTCTCTGGTATGAACATTATCATTGATGACACAGACCACCCTCTCATCATCAAAGTGGCTTCCATTCAAGCGGCAAGAATGCAGGTGTACTTCATTGACAACGACGACTTCTTCCACAAACGCGAAATGCGCACCGATGCAGAAGGCAAAGAATATGAAGACAATGCAGAACGTGCTATTTTTTATGCACGTGGCGTGCTCGAAACGGTAAAAAAACTCCGTTGGGTGCCCGATGTAATTCACTGTCAAGGGTGGATTTCTTCCATTGTGCCACTCTATATCAAACAGGCGTTCAACGACTCTCCTTCATTTGCCAATACTAAAGTTGTGTTCTCGGCCTATGAAGACACTCCTACTCTCGCACCTACGGAAACCTTTGCAGAGTGCGTGAATTTACGCGATGCCACTCCTGAAATCGTGGCAAAAACAGGTATTGATTTCACACAACCTCACGCACTCGAACAGTTGGCCATTCACTACTGCGATGGTTTTATCCAAGAAGGCAACGTGGAAGCGCTCACTCAATATGCCGAAGAAAAGGCGGTGCCTACGCTCAAAGCTAATGGCAGCACTCCTACTTTGGAAGAGTATGAAGCTTTCTATCAAAAAGTATTTGGCGAAAACGAACAATAAAGCGATTGCTAAACGCTATGGAACAAGTGCAATAATTAGATGTAGATTGCACTGTCTATCCACTCATTTTAGTGCCATAATTCTCAAACGATCATCACCAACCAATAGTTTATGAAGGCTTATCTCCCTCTTTGTGCCTTAGTTTTTGGTGCAACAGTCCTCACCACAGCTTGCAAAGACGAAACAACGAGTTTCGGCGCGGACATTATGCCCGAAGCCGACAAGGTGATCACCGAACAATTGACGGTGAAAATGCCCACAAAGACGGTGAAAACGGGGGCTATCGATGCGCGCACCAACAATAGTTTCCTCGGAAGCATCATCGACCCAGCCACTAATATCCGCACAACAAACGGATTCGTGGCGCAATTCTTCATTCCCGAAGTAAAGCCTTTCCCTGCACTAGACAGAATGGTGAAAGGGGAAAACGGGGAAGTGATTGTAGACTCTTGTTCATTGACTTTTTGGCATGTCAACTATATCGGAGACTCTTTGGCCACGATGAAAGTGAAAGTGCAAGAGATTGATGCTGCAAAGACACCAAACGAGAAAAGCACTCTTTCCACCAATTTCAACCCTAATGAATGGTTGAAAAAAGGAGGTGAACAGCAACTAGCTTCTTATTCCATCTTCGACCAAACACAACCCAAGGCGCAGGTGGAAAGCAAAGCAAATTATCGCTATTTTAGCCTCAAGCTTTCAAAAGAATTTGGACAACGCATCGTGAATGCGTACTATCAACATCCCGAATACTTCAAAAACAGTTACACTTTTGCACACAATGTGTTCGGCGGCTTCTACCTGCAACACGCAGGCGGACTAGGAGCTATGGTGCAAGCTGACCACCTAGCCATCAATTTGTATTATCGCTATCATCCTGATTTGAAAAATCATCCTGACAGCATCATCAAAGATGTGCAAGTGTTCAATTCTACAGACGAGGTGCTTGAAACGTCACGCATCGAGAACGAAATTCCCGAGAATTTACTCGATGATTCGCAGAATTTCACCTACATCAAATCGCCAACAGGACTCCACACTGAAGCGACTCTTCCTTTAGACGAAATTGTTGCAGGAAATCACTACAATGACTCCATCAATAGTGCGCAAGTGTTTCTTCGCACGGTGGCAGAACCAGTTCACCAACAACAACTGGACGCACCACCCTACTTGGTGGTTATGCGCGTGGGTGATTTACCTCATTTCTTTCAAAAACATCAATTACCCGACGGACGCACCTCGTTTTTCGCGACTTTAGATAAATATGGCTCGAGTGTTCAAAAAGCGACGCATAGTTACAAATTCAATAACATCGCTCCCCTCCTGACCATTTTGCGCAACGAACGCGATGCAGGAGCCGGAGTTTTGGCTACAGATTCTGAAGAAACACGCAAAGCGAAATGGGCTGCCTGGGAAAAAACACATCCCAATTGGAATCGCATCGCTTTTGTTCCTGCAAGTCCTGTTGTGGTAAATACCATTGACCCCCAAACCCAACGTCCCATCTCTACGCTGGTTCGATTGAACTACGCATTTGGTGCTTATGGCGTGCGTTTGGTAGGAGGAAAAAATGGTATTGATTTGTCTGTCATTTACAGCAGATTCAACAACTAACAGCATATATGCGCGCACTAGTTTTTGCAGCTGGTCTTGGCACTCGCCTTCGCCCACTCACCGACACTATGCCTAAAGCGATGGTTCCCGTTTTGGGAAAACCACTTCTCCATCACACCATCTCTCGACTTGTCGCAGCTGGTGCCACAGAGATTGTGGTGAATGTGCACCATTTCGCAGAACAAATCATCGACGATGTGGCACAACATAATTGGGGCATCCCTGTTCGCATCTCCGACGAACGAGATTTGTTGCTCAACACTGGAGGAGGACTGCGACAAGCACTAAAACATTTCACCCCATCAGACGCTCCCATTCTCATCCACAATGTCGACATTTTGAGCAATGCCGACTTGGCAGCATTATACCAAGAAGCCATCGACACTGCAGCAGACGCACTCCTCTTGGTGAGCGAGCGCAAAACACAGCGATACCTCCTCTTTAACAACGAGAATCAACTCGTGGGTTGGGAAAACATCGCCACCCACGAAGTGCGCTCTCCCTATCCCAATCTGCAACCTGCAACGCAGCAACATTTTGCTTTTTCCGGCATCCACATCGTTTCTCCCCGATTGGCAGAAGCACTTGACACCTATCCACAGGCGTTCCCCATTATGGATTTCTATCTCAACGAATGCCAGAAATTTAACTTCAAAGCATCGATTTCCTCTGACCTTCATTTGCTCGATGTGGGAAAATTAGACACGCTAAGTGCGGCAGAAGCCTTTGTGCAAACTGAAATGCGAAGCAAAAAGGTATAACTTCACTTAGTTTTTCTAC
>ENA-OWMY01000635-OWMY01000635.1-metagenome-genome-assembly--contig:-NODE-635-length-10273-cov-6.036602_pt1 | contig 10273 bp, 9 predicted proteins | sample MGYA00245358_ERZ651122 | MGnify/ENA primary metagenome ERZ651122 (study PRJEB26857, sample SAMEA4031752) | metagenome | biome: human; feature: oral; material: saliva | place: Philippines | collected 2014 | study...
CACACCTAACGCAAATTTAAAATTTGCCTTTTTTCCTTTATAAATCAAGGGTTTGAGTGTTTTCGACCACATTTTTAGAGGGGGAAGGCTGATTCTGTAGAGAATCTGTAGCGCACACCCAGAGAATCTCTTGATTTCATTATGAATTTTACCAAAAGATTCTGTAGAGAATCCGTAGAGAATCTGTAGAGATGCAATTTTGCATCTAAAAAACCCAAAAAACAGCAAATACCTCACGTTTCCTGATGAATGTTTTATGAGTTTATTTCAGATTTTTTTGTGACAGCGTCTTAATTTTAAATACAAAAACGCTCATTTTCTTTTACAAAAAACTTAGCAATACAAGACTTATTTCTAATACGCTATTTAATGTAAAATTAGCTCAATTATATTATCATTTTAGCACTTTGCTAACCAGGTGGCCACATTATGAGATTTTTTTCTAATTTCTTAAAAAGAATCAAAGATAAAATTAGATTTGAAATTATGACTAAAAAAGAATATGAGCTTTTTTTAAGAAAAAAAAGAATGGTTCATAACTCAAACTTTTCAATGAATGATATAAATACTAATAATTCATCATTCTTTAACTCAAACTTTTCAATTAATGATGTAAACACTAATAATTCATCATCTATTCATCATGAAATTAATCCTGCCACTGGATTACCAATGGTAGGGGGGGTAGATGCGGGAGGAAATCCTTATGGATTTGATTCGAGCAGCTCTTTTGATCACTCATTTCAAGACTTAGGCAATTCTTATCACAATGATTTTCATCACAACTAAACAAGGATAAATTATGTCAGGTATAAATAAATCTATTCAACAAAATCTATCTGATTTTTAGGTATCTCTACTAATTCATAAAGCGATAACTTATAACCTCTCTTTTTCAATTCAGCCCAAATATCACGCTCTTTCCCAAACTTTGACTTATGACTTTCATTGACCGCTAAAAATTTAGCATAATGCACCAGGTCATCTAGGGGTACATCATCTATCACCTCATAAAAACTATCTAGTTTTAATAGACAATCCTTAGCGTAAATAGCGTATTCATGCGAGCTAAACTTTGGATTTTGCGCATCAAACTTAACGAAAGAACCATACTTGTTTTTATGCGGAAATGCAGGGCGTTTCTGTTCGATTTTCACCGCACTTTTCTTACTCTTGATCGTGAATTTTAATGCTACGATTGTTCGCCCACGCTTGATAGGTTCAACATCAACAAGCAGATCGGATTTAGCATTAATTTCATTTATGGATGGAGTTAATACTCGCTTTTTAAAATCCTTAAACAGTGGGTACTTATCAGAGATACTTAACCAACTTTTAATATCTTCTACGCTTGTTTGTCGCCAACCTGTATCACGATATTGAGAACACAATTCATAAAGGCGAATAGCGTGCGTACTACCCAAAGCCCCAATATTGATCAATTTATATTTTGTGTAGTTATCGTGTAATTCAGAAATGTAAGGAATTAGCTCATCGTGGAACTCGATATAAAATCGCCCTTCTTTTTTAAAATAGGAACGCTTATGAATTAAAGCTACTTCTGTTAATTCGTGTTCGTTATCAACCAGTGTAACCCAACGCTTTGAGATTTTTAAAACGGCATTTCTAACTTGTGTGTAAGCTATATCAGGATTTACATCGGGGAAGCTTTTACAAAAATCTGCCACCGTGAAATCAAATCCACGCTTAGACGGATTTTTAGGATTAAAAACCCCCAAAGTTAAAGCCAGAATCCGCATTTCATCAAGTGTCATTGAATAGCTGGCTTGTACAAAATTGTTAGCTTTATGGACTGTTAAATCATTTGTCATATCATCAAGGTGGACATAAAATAAAGGTTGTCCCATTATAACCACACAGTTAAATGGTGGTCAATAAAAAACAAAGACCACTATAACAATAAATTTGTCCACCTATAACAATAAATTTGTCCACCTATAACAATAAATTTGTCCACCTATAAATCTCGTAAGCCTTGTATAACAAGGGGAGCCAGAGGCTACAAACAAGAATACAAACAAGAATACAAAAAAATAGAGCCTAAAGGCTCTTTTTTGGGCTTTCAGCCCTAATTTTTTATTTTTTTATTCAATGTTTTACAAGAGTTAGAATTACTTAATTTTGCATAGTTAAGCACCTGGTTTCGCATAAAATGCGATTATGTTAAATCATTCTAATCACTTAAATCGCTTGTTTATGCAATGTTACAGCTCACAAAAAAATGCTAATGCAGGATAGGGGATATAGTTTTCATCCTATTTTTTGATTAAAAATTTTTCTGATAAACTACCCTTATATGAAAAAGGAGGAATTATGCAAATAGCATTACCCAATACTCAAACATTTGAGAAAAAAGAACCCCTCTATACAAACGAAGAACTTCATTTACTGCATCAATTAGAAAATGGATTAGTAAAATCAACTTCTCATGAAGATGTGATGAAAAACCTGAAACAGGTACTAAAACTTGATGAAATTTGATTACTCGATCAAATGGTATGAGCTAGCAGAAAATAAACTACTGCGGCAAGCACAATACATTCTAGAACAATCTCAAAATGTGATTATTGCAGAAAATTTTTATGATGCTATCAAGAGTGAGGTTGATAAACTTTCTTTCACGGCAGATGTGTACCGTCTTAGAAAGAAAAAGGAAATCCCCATTCTTAACGGGAAATATCTTGTAAAATTCCTTATTGGTAGAGAAACCGTTTATATTGTAGATTTTAAATCAGCTAAACAAAAAAATTATTAAATCGTTAGATTCAGAAATAATCCATAAAATCATTGCCAACAAGTGCCAATGATTTTATGGATTTTCATTTTTTTTGAGCGTAAAAAAAACCGCAGTAAGAAAGACGAGTAACTTTCTGCGGCTAAATATAGGTGCAAGGAGATTTTGCACCATTATTATTCATATGAGAGCGAATTTCTTCGCGCTTTCATCATATCAAAGGTTTTATTAATCTCAATTAAAAAATCGCTTAATACGTTGTTTTAGCGCCTTTATCGGGTGTTTCCTTTCCCACTCTCTTTTTCTTTTCTCAAATTGCATCTGAGCCTGGTTATTCATTGCAAATTTAGCGTAAGAGCTCGACATTTTTTCTAATAAAGAATTCATGTGCTTTTTACGCTTATACATTAAGTACAACCAAGCTGAAAAGAGGATAAAAACGATAATGAGGGTATTGTAAAAAACAATAATAAAAAGGGCGTTCATTCTATTCTTTCATTTAAGGTATTTATTAGGCATTTTAATTGCCTGGAATGGGTAAAAAGACCAGGTGATCTAAGGTAAAGATTAAGCCAGATTCTATTATTAAAATATCATTAATTCTTTACTTTGACACACACCTAACGCAAATTTAAAATTTGCCTTTTTTCCTTTATAAATCAAGGGTTTGTGCGTTTTCGACTAGAAAATAGGCGTGAATTTTGTGTGCTGAATAGCATCTTTTTAGATGATATACAGTGCTCATTGAAAAATAAAGATTTTCTTATCAAAAATGCTGTATAGTGCATACATAGCACTATGTAGTGCTATATGGTGCTATATAGTGCTGGTTTTAGATTAAAAAACAAACAGGTTTTGATATGGAAAATTTAAATTCTCAAAATAATCGTATAACAGTTCGCGTTCCTTTTTCTGTATTAGAGGTTATAGATCGTATTGTTCTCAATAAAGTTAATGATGGTGAGGCAAATGCAACAAGAAGTAGTGTTGCATTAGAATTATTAAAACTAGGCGCACGTATAGAAAAGAAAAAACTAGAGAATATAGAATCAGGATCTAATTCATCTGGCAATAGATTAGAGGAGCAACTTTCATATATCGCTCATACAATCGTTAGGAATGGCGTATTAGCCGAAAGATTCCTTAATATCATTACAGAATTTAATCAGATTCCTAATGATTTTGCTATTCGTATTGCTCAAGGGATTAAGCTATCAGATGAAGAAAAGAAAGAATTAAAAAGATTATTTATTAATATGGATTTTAAGCAAAAGAAACCATAAAGCCCCGAAGTGGTATATAAAAAATCGGAGCCGTAGGCGACTTCATTCAACTGTGCCAACTGACCAATGCGCATCAGCCTCCTCCCCAACGGATTCTTTACTCTATTGACCTTATAGCAGCTTTATAGTTTAAAATGGTACCACAACATTGTTCAAGTGGAGTCGTATTATGAGCAAATCCTGTGGTGGCGCCTGTGGCGGTGATGCAACGTCCGCAGCGGATACCGATATACAGGCCTCCTCCGAGGCGCCAGGGAGATGGGTCAGTGTTTATGCAGTGCCGAAGATGGACTGTCCATCAGAAGAACGAATGATTCGCCTAGCCCTGAACGGCTTTGAGGAGATTCGGGCGCTGTCCTTCGACTTGTCGAACCGCCGGCTGAAGGTCGTGCATGACGGCGAGGTCGAGCCCGTCACCTCGAAACTGAAGACCTTGGGGCTAGGCGCCTCGCTTCAGGAAACCGTCGCTGCAAATCCAGAGACCATCAAGGCCGCCGAGTTTTCGGCAGCTTCTGCTAAGCAAGAATCCGGGACCCTGCGCTGGTTGCTCGGCATCAATGCACTTCTGTTCGTGGTGGAAATGACTGCCGGTCTGATCGCCCAGTCCACCGGCCTGATTGGAGAATCCCTGGACAATTTTTCCGATGCGGCGGTGTACGGGCTTGCCCTTTATGCGGTTGGACATAGCGTGAAAATGCAGGTACGTGCCGCGCATCTTGCTGGTGTACTGCAACTGATCTTGGCTGTGGGCGTGCTCGTAGAGGTGGTGAGACGCTTTGTATTCGGTAGTGAGCCTGAATCTCTGGTGATGATGGCTATCGCATTCGTCGCATTGATTGCCAATACCAGTTGTCTGCTGCTCATATCCAAACATCGGGAAGGCGGGGCGCACATGAAGGCAAGCTGGATATTCTCGGCCAACGACGTGGTGATCAACCTAGGGGGCATCACCGCCGGCGCCCTGGTCGCGTGGACCGGTTCCAATTATCCAGATCTGATTATCGGCACCATCGCGGGGGGGATTGTACTTAACGGTGCCAGACGCATTTTGGCGTTGAAGGGTTAAATAATGCTCATTATTGGCAAAAAGCTCTCGCCGTATGCCCTGTTTTATCTGCTTATACCCCTGCTTTGTTTTTTGCGTTGAGATATTACCGTTTCAAGCAAGGCATTGTATTCATCTTCTGACAATGCTATTTCTAGGCGTTTGGTTCGCTTTTTCATTAGGTGTCCGTTCTTCAAATTAGCGGTGAAACCGCAGGGGGTCAAGGGGGATTTATCCCTCTTGCAAGGGCATAGACTTAGTATCACAGATACGGGGCTATGTGTCCTTGCTTTAACTATTAGACAATAGTACGCCAAAAGCCCCGAGAGTGATATTAAAAAATCAGCGGAGCCGAAGGCGACTTCATTTATGGGTCTTCGGAATATATAGTGGAATTACTTTCTTAATAGTTTAAAAACAACTGGTGTTTAAATCGGATTTTCTGGTGGGATGTTAGGATAATCAATAGTATTATATAAAAGTATCAATCACATACGAGTGATACTTTGGGAAAAAAATAAAATAGTCCAATTTACTTGACCGTGTACTATGGTACATGGTTTATAATATTCAGGGGGTGAAATAAGATGATTTATCGCATTAGTGAGTTTGCAGATAAATGTGGAGTTAATAAAGAAACGATCAGATATTACGAGCGAAAAAATTTATTACAAGAACCTCACCGAACGGAAGCTGGTTATCGGATATATTCATATGATGACGTTAAGCGTGTTGGGTTTATTAAACGAATACAGGAACTTGGTTTCTCTTTAAGCGAGATTTATAAATTACTTGGTGTTGTAGATAAAGATGAAGTTCGTTGTCAAGATATGTTCGAATTTGTTTCTAAAAAACAAAAGGAAGTGCAAAAACAAATAGAGGATTTAAAACGAATTGAAACTATGTTAGACGACTTAAAACAACGATGTCCAGATGAAAAGCAATTACATTCGTGTCCAATAATAGAAACATTAACATGAGAGATTAATTAACGAAAGGAGCTTTTTTATGAATAAATTTAAGGTAAACATTTCAGGAATGACTTGTACGGGTTGTGAAAAACACGTAGAATCAGCACTTGAAAAGATAGGTGCTAAAAATATTGAGTCTAGTTATCGTCGTGGTGAAGCAGTATTTGAACTGCCCGATGATATTGAGGTTGAAAGTGCAATAAAGGCGATTGATGAAGCAAATTACCAAGCCGGAGAAATTGAAGAAGTATCATCACTAGAAAACGTGGCGTTAATTAATGAAGACAATTATGACCTTCTTATTATTGGTTCTGGTGCTGCTGCCTTTTCTTCGGCAATTAAAGCTATAGAATACGGTGCAAAAGTTGGAATGATTGAGCGTGGAACGGTTGGGGGAACCTGTGTGAATATTGGCTGTGTTCCGTCAAAAACTCTTCTTAGGGCAGGGGAAATCAATCATTTATCAAAAGACAATCCGTTTATAGGTTTACAAACATCCGCTGGAGAAGTGGATTTAGCTAGTTTAATCACGCAAAAGGATAAATTGGTGAGCGAACTTCGGAATCAAAAATATATGGATTTAATTGATGAATATAATTTTGATTTAATTAAAGGTGAAGCAAAATTCGTTGATGCTAGTACGGTTGAGGTCAATGGGGCAAAGTTATCTGCAAAACGCTTTTTAATTGCAACAGGTGCATCGCCTTCGTTGCCCCAAATTTCAGGACTTGAAAAAATGGACTATTTAACTAGTACAACACTTCTTGAGTTAAAGAAAATACCAAAACGATTAACTGTAATTGGTTCAGGATACATTGGAATGGAGCTTGGACAACTATTTCATCATTTAGGTTCAGAAATAACGCTTATGCAAAGAAGTGAGCGACTTTTAAAGGAGTATGATCCTGAGATTTCAGAGTCAGTTGAAAAAGCGTTAATTGAACAGGGTATAAACCTTGTCAAAGGGGCAACTTTTGAGCGTGTTGAACAAAGTGGAGAGATAAAAAGGGTTTACGTAACAGTAAATGGCAGTAGAGAAGTCATTGAATCAGATCAGTTACTTGTTGCCACTGGAAGAAAACCAAATACGGATTCTTTAAATTTAAGTGCAGCAGGTGTTGAAACTGGAAAAAATAATGAAATCCTGATCAATGATTTTGGTCAAACAAGTAATGAAAAGATTTATGCAGCAGGAGATGTGACTTTAGGACCACAATTTGTATATGTAGCAGCCTATGAAGGTGGAATTATTACTGATAATGCTATTGGTGGATTAAACAAAAAAATAGATTTATCGGTAGTTCCTGCTGTTACGTTTACGAATCCGACGGTTGCAACGGTTGGTTTAACAGAAGAACAAGCAAAAGAGAAAGGGTATGATGTGAAGACATCTGTATTACCTTTAGATGCTGTTCCAAGAGCAATTGTAAACCGTGAAACAACCGGTGTATTTAAACTAGTAGCAGATGCAGAAACACTAAAAGTATTAGGGGTTCATATTGTATCTGAAAATGCAGGAGATGTCATCTATGCAGCATCATTAGCTGTTAAATTTGGCTTAACGATAGAAGATTTAACAGAAACCCTAGCACCATATTTAACAATGGCTGAAGGGCTAAAATTAGTTGCACTTACGTTCGATAAAGATATTTCGAAATTATCTTGTTGTGCAGGCTAAGGGAACTTTTTTACAACTCCCTATTCAAGTGAACCAGCTAATGCTTTAAGGGATTTTCTAAGTGCATTTGTGGTCACAAAAATAATTTAACACTGATGATTTCGACATCAAATCTATAATTGATACCTTAACACCGCAGAGTAATAAAGGATGAATAATATGTCAGACTTATTATCCCTACCAGACATTAAAACAATAGAACCGCCACAAGAAAATGAAACCGATATGATGTTTAAAGTTGAAGCAGTCGGACCACCTGAACGTTGTCCTGAATGTGGTTTTGACAAGTTGTACAAACACAGTTCAAGAAATCAACTAATTATGGATTTGCCCATTCGTTTAAAGCGAGTGGGCTTACAATTGAACCGTAGACGATACAAGTGTCGTGAATGCGGATCTACCTTCTGGGAACGCCTAATATCTGTAGATGAAAAGCGTAGTATGACCAAAAGGCTTTTAAAGTCCATTCAAGAGCAATCCATGTCTAAGACCTTTGTAGAAGTCGCAGAAAGCGTTGGTGTTGACGAGAAAACCATTAGGAACGTTTTTAAGGACTATGTGGCACTCAAAGAACGTGAATACCAGTTTGAAACTCCTAAGTGGCTTGGGATAGACGAGATACATATTATCCGTAGACCTCGGCTTGTATTGACTAATATTGAACGCAGGACTATTTATGACATCAAGCCTAACCGTAACAAGGAAACAGTCATCCAACGTCTTTCAGAAATCAGTGACAGGACTTACATTGAGTACGTCACAATGGATATGTGGAAGCCCTACAAAGACGCAGTGAACACTATCCTTCCACACGCTAAAGTTGTCGTAGATAAGTTTCATGTAGTTAGAATGGCTAATCAAGCCTTAGATAACGTCAGAAAGTCTTTGAAAGCCCATATGAGCCAAAAAGAAAGACGTACCCTTATGCGTGAAAGGTTTATCCTTCTAAAGCGTAAACACGATCTAAATGAACGTGAATCATTCCTCTTAGATACTTGGTTAGGTAATCTTCCTGCTTTAAAAGAAGCCTATGAACTCAAAGAAGAGTTTTACTGGATATGGGATACTCCTGATCCAGATGAAGGTCATCTTCGTTATAGTCAATGGAGACACCGTTGTATGTCCAGCAACTCTAAAGACGCATATAAAGACCTCGTGAGAGCCGTAGACAACTGGCATGTTGAAATATTCAACTACTTTGATAAAAGGCTCACTAATGCTTATACGGAGTCAATTAACAGCATTATTAGGCAGGTAGAGCGAATGGGTAGAGGTTACTCGTTTGATGCCTTACGAGCCAAAATCCTTTTCAATGAGAAGCTCCATAAAAAGCGTAAGCCACGATTTAATTCAAGTGCTTTCAATAAAGCTATGTTATACGATACTTTCAATTGGTATGAAGTGAATGATCACGACATTACAGACAACTTAGGTGTCGATTTTTCCACACTTATTAAGAATTTGGAGAAGGGTGATTTATAAGCCCTTTTCCACCATAAAATCCGAATACCCAAAGTTTTTTGAAAAATGTTATCAAAAGACTTTAGAGGATGGTGATTTTGAAATCAATGATAAGAGCCAAAAAGGTTTTATTCGTAGGAAGATGAGTGTTTTAGAGAATGCTATTTAAATATTTTCATCAGAAGCAATTGTCGTTGAAGAGAATTTTAATATAAATAGGATTTCTTGTTCTTTTGATTCTTCAGACAAAGTTTGTACAATTGGATTCACAAAAACGAAAATTACTAAACCACAAACGATATTAAAGGGATATCAATTGCAGAATGAAGTGAAAGTTGATTTGATTTTATGTAGAGACAAAGGAGAAACTGAGTTTCAGACAGTTATGTATAATGCCTCGGATATGACTTTAGAGGAATGTATGGAATTAATATAAAAATAATACAGATGTGATGAGACAGTAGGATGATTTCTATTGTCTTTTTTATACAAAGTAAGAACAGACAAATCCAGGCGTAAAAATATGTTTTTCAGATAAGATATACGAGGTTGATAATTTCTGTATTGTAAAAAATTATATCAAATGATAAAATGAAAACGATATCAATTTAAAAATGTAAATTAGCAAAAAGTGGGGAATTGTATGATTACACTGAATCAAGTTCGTCTAAAAACAAGAGAAATGATTTTAAAAGATATAGACTTTACCTTTGAAAAGGGAAATATTTATGGAATGGTTGCCATTAATGGTTCTGGAAAAACTACATTATTTCGTGCAATTAGTCAGTTAATTTCGGTAAATAGTGGAAAGATTATAGCTCCTTCTTCACTATTTTACTATGAAACGATTGAATGGTTCGACGGAAATCTGAGTGGAATAGACTATTTACTTTATGTTAAAAATGTTTGGAATTCATCTCAAAATTTAGAGAATGAAATTGAGTATTGGGAAATGGCTGACTATATTCATTTACCAATTCGGAAGTATTCACTAGGGATGAAACAAAGATTATTAATAGCAATGTATTTTATGAGTCAAGCAGAGTGTTGGTTAATGGATGAGATTACAAATGGCTTAGA
>ENA-OWMY01000636-OWMY01000636.1-metagenome-genome-assembly--contig:-NODE-636-length-10272-cov-7.131937_pt1 | contig 10272 bp, 7 predicted proteins | sample MGYA00245358_ERZ651122 | MGnify/ENA primary metagenome ERZ651122 (study PRJEB26857, sample SAMEA4031752) | metagenome | biome: human; feature: oral; material: saliva | place: Philippines | collected 2014 | study...
TGAAAACGTAGCAGGCAGTGGCGAAGTTCGCCATTTTGCGTAAAACAAATAAAATATGGGAATGCATTTCCCATATTTTATTAGACTAATTTCTTCGTTTTTTCTTTTGTCAAATCTCTCCTACTCCTCTTTGCTAAAGAGGGGATGTTTTAATGAAGAATAAAGAACCCCATTTTGTAAAAGTAAAATCCTCTTTAGCAAAGAGAAAGAGGGAAAAATGAGGTGCTATTGATTAACAAAGAAAATAGCTATCTTTCCAATATTTTCTCTCAGGAGGACATATGAAATTCCGATGGTTAAAATATGGTTTTATTTTTCTAATAAGCATTTTGTTGTCAGCTTGCTTAACAACACATTTATGGAAAGAAGATAAAACAGAAATAGTATATTCTCAAATTGATACAGATAGCCTCATTGCATTAGGACAAAATTCAAAAACAGGACAATTAGTCATTATAGGAGAAAAATATTGGTTTGTATTAACACAAAAAAGCAGTGAAAAAATCAAACCAATTATTTCAGCGAAACTTTCTGCACCAGTTAAAACTAATGAAACTATAAAAATAATATTATCAAATTACAAGGCAAATGAATTTGATGCTTTCGTTACCTTATATTATTCACCAGTCAATGAAGCTGAAAAAGAAAAGATAAAAAATATTGGTTTTCAATGTTTACCAAATTATTGCCAAAAAATATTTGGAAGCATTTATGGTGAAATATATAAAAATAATGAAGTTAAATTAACTCAAAAAGATCGATTAAAACAAAAATTACCAATAGAAATAAAAGCTGAAAGTAAAACTAGAACTTCTGTAGTAAAAGGAGCTAATGTTATCAAAAAAATATTACAAACCCCTGCAACTTTAATAGGAGATGCTCTGCTTTTACCATTCCAGCTCTTATATGTTGCAGAAATATCATCAGATAAATAAATCTTAAATATGTAAACCGATTAAATTTGCAAGACGACCATTTATTTTCTGATAAACTAAATGCCCTTTAAATTCATCACTATCCTCATTTATAGGATTCGTAAAATGCTAATTTTAAATAAACCCAATCACGCCAGAAAACAACTGGAAAAACTGGCTTTTATCCCACAGAGTGCGGAAAAAGTGGAATTTCTTGCGGATAGCCGTGCGTTCAAAACTCGTATTTTACAGCTGATCCAATCTGCAAAATCCCGTATTTATTTGACCGCTTTATATTTAGAAAAAGATGAAGCTGGGCAAGAAATCTTAGCTGTACTCTATCAAGCTAAACAAACCAACCCTGATTTAGAAGTCAAAATTTTGGTCGATTGGCATCGTGCCCAACGTGGACGTATTGGCGAAGAAGCCACAAGCTCGAATGCGGATTGGTACACCCAACAAAAAGCCGAACATAACCTTGAAAAAGCAATTGAATTTTGGGGCGTACCGATTAACAAACGTGAAGTTTTCGGCGTGTTACATCTCAAAGGTTTTATCTTTGACAACACGCTAGTTTATAGCGGTGCAAGTATCAATAACGTCTATTTACAACAGTTTGAGCGTTATCGCTACGACCGTTACCATGTGATTGAAAATGCCATATTAACCGACAGCATGGTTGAGTTGCTAGAAAAGCATATTATTAGCCAACCTGCAGTTTGCCGCTTGGATGATGTCAATCGCCCGAAAACCTTTGAACTTCGCCCACAAATTAAAGCGTTTCGCAAATATTTAAGCCAACAGCAATATCAGTTTGTCGGTAAAGCACAAGATGAAAACTTAAGCCTTTCACCGATTATCGGTTTACGTAAAGGTAATAAACTGAATAAAGTGATTGAGGCTCTCTTTTACCAAGCGCAAGAAAAACTGACGATTTGCACGCCTTATTTTAACTTCCCGCGCTCGCTCCAACAGAGAATTAAATGGTTGTTAGAAGGCGGTAAATCAGTAGAAATTATCGTAGGCGACAAAACTGCCAATGATTTCTATACTAAACCAGAAGAAAAATTCACGATGGCATCGGCACTGCCTTATCTCTATGAGAAAAATTTACGTGCGTTTGCTAGACGTTTTGACCATTTTATTCAAAATAAACAACTGACCATTCGCCTTTGGAAAGATAACGAAAATAGCTACCACCTAAAAGGCGTTTGGGTTGATAACTGCTATATCTTACTTACTGGTAACAATCTCAACCCACGAGCTTGGGCGTTAGATGCGGAAAATGCGGTATTGATTCATGATCCTAAAGCGGAATTAAGTGAAAAAGCACAAACTGAACTAACCCATATTCGTCAACATACCAAAGTGTTAACCCACTATAGCGATTTAGAACAACTCAAAGACTACCCAGAAGCTGTACGCAAATTGCTGAAAAAATTCGGCCGCGTGAAACTCGATAAAGTCGTGAAAATGTTGTTGTAGTATCATGTAATTTAAAAGGAAAAACGATGAAACAAGTAAATCACTCAAGAGTAGAATGTCAATTTATATTAGAAGACGATATTCCATTTCCAGACACAGTACAAACTCGCAAACCTCGTCAAAATACAATGCCACTTGATCGTATGAAAGTGGGACAATCATTCTTAGTACCTTTCAAAGAAGGTGAAGATGTGCAATATGGTCGCAAACGTGTAGCTGCAACAGTATCACAAACTAAAAAGCGTAAACTTGGTGCAGACAGCACAGCACAATTTATAACTGCAATTGTTGAAAATGGCTATCGTGTATGGCGTAAAGCATAATAAGGTCTATTAAAATTAAGAAGAAAACCTCCCTATTTCTCCAAAAATAAAGGAAATATATGAGCGAACAAATCTACGGTATTCACGCAGTGAAAGCCTTTTTAGACAATGCCCCAGAACGCCTAATCGAAGTGCTGGTGCTAAAAGGGCGCGAAGACAAACGTCTTAATCCATTATTAGGCGAATTAAAACTCTTAGGCGTGGCAGTTCAACAAGTCAACCGCCAAACTTTAGATAACAAAGCGCAAGGGGAAGTGCATCAAGGCATTATTGCGCGTGTGGTGCCACAAAAAGAACTCAACGAACACGATTTAGATGCAATTTTAGCTAACAAATCTGCGCCATTTTTACTCATTTTAGATGGCGTGACCGACCCACATAACCTCGGTGCGTGTTTACGAACTGCAGATGCTGCGGGTGTTGATGCCGTAATTGTGCCAAAAGACAAATCAGCACAACTGACCTCAACAGCCAGAAAAGTGGCTTGTGGTGCAGCAGAAACTGTACCGCTCATTCGCGTAACGAACCTTGCTCGCACCATGCGTGAGCTACAAGAAAATCACAATATTTGGATTGTGGGCACCGCAGGCGAAGCTGATGCTGGCATTTATGAATCTAAATTAACGGGAGCAATTGCATTAGTGATGGGAGCAGAAGGTGATGGAATGCGCCGCTTAACGCGTGAACATTGCGATCAACTGATTAGCATTCCAATGGCAGGATCAGTTTCCTCCCTCAACGTTTCCGTGGCAACAGGCGTGTGTTTATTTGAAATTGTGCGTCAGAAGTTACAAGCATAAATGTCCATAACAACGGCGTTGCTTTTGTGTAGGGGCGAGGTTTATCCTCGCCCAAATTATTTTTACTGGGAGGAAATAACCCATCCCTACCCTGTAAACTGGTATTTTTAATCTATAAAGAAAACAAATTTTGCGATCTCGCTCGAAAATTTGGCCGCTTGTGCTTTTCAAATTTTGCAAAAATCGCTAGCCTTACGGGGGAGAGATCAGTAAAATTCGCTTCTTTATTTAATCCTGCAAAACTAATCCTTTTGCCATAATGGTTCTCCTCTCATAAAAGAACGGGAACACGTGTAATAACGAGGCTTTTTAATGTCAGATCAAATTCAAGCAACTAACATTGCAGTTGCTCATCCTAAATCCGAAAAAGTAAATTTAATGAATATGACGCGTCCGCAGATGCGTGAATTTTTAGCGAGTCTTGGTGAAAAGCCATTTCGTGCTGATCAACTCATGAAATGGATTTACCATTTCGGGGAAGATAATTTCGACAATATGAGCAATATCAACAAGGTATTGCGTGAAAAATTAAAACAAGTTGCAGAAATCAAAGCTCCTGAAGTGGCAGTGGAACAACGCTCAGCAGACGGTACAATCAAATGGGCGATGCAAGTGGGTGAGCAACAAATTGAAACCGTATATATTCCAGAAGCAGACCGTGCAACCCTTTGCGTTTCTTCACAAGTGGGCTGTGCTTTAGCGTGTACGTTTTGTTCAACGGCTCAACAAGGTTTTAACCGTAACTTAAACGTGGCGGAAATTATCGGGCAAGTGTGGCGTGCTTCAAAAATCATTGGTAACTTTGGTGTAACGGGCGTGCGTCCGATTACCAACGTAGTAATGATGGGAATGGGCGAACCATTATTGAACGTGAATAACGTTGTGCCTGCAATGGAAATTATGCTAGATGATTTTGCGTACGGCTTATCAAAACGTCGTGTGACGCTTTCAACTTCAGGTGTGGTGCCTGCACTGGATAGCTTACGCGATAAAATTGATGTGGCATTGGCGATTTCTCTACACGCACCGAATGATGAAATTCGTGATGAAATCGTGCCGATCAACAAAAAATATAATATCGAAATGTTGATTAATTCTGTGAATAAATATCTCGAAGTTTCGAATGCGAACCACGGCAAAGTCACGATTGAGTATGTAATGTTGGATCACGTCAACGATGAAGTGGATCACGCTCATCAGTTAGCGAAAGTGTTGAAAAATACGCCGTGTAAAATTAACTTAATTCCGTGGAATCCATTCCCAGAAGCCCCTTATGCTAAAAGCTCTAATTCTCGTGTAGATCGCTTCCAAAAAGCATTGATGGAATATGGCTTTACAGTTACCATCCGTAAAACGCGTGGTGATGATATTGATGCTGCGTGCGGTCAGTTGGCGGGCGATGTCATCGACCGTACTAAGCGAACGTTAGAAAAACGCCGCTTTGGTGAAGGGATTGCAGTGAAAGCACAATAGGAAAATAACTCTCTCCTACAACAGGAGAGGGTGAATCTTTAAAAAGGATCATTTATGAAATTCGCAATCTTTTCAAAAATTTTAACCGCTTATGCTGTGCTATTTTTAGCAGGTTGCGTTTCCTCCCAAATTGATCCTGAATTTAACCGCTCGGAAGCCTTAAAAGCTCGAATCAATCTTGCCCTTGCCTATTTAGAACAACAGGATTACCCAAAAGCCAAGGAAAATATCGATAAAGCGATTGCTCACGATAGAAACGATTACCTGCCTTATTCAGTGCTGGCGTATTATTATCAACAAACAGGCGATCTAACCAACAGTCAGAAAGCCTATCAAAAAGCATTGAAACTCAGCCAAAATCGCCCTGATGTGCTCAATAATTACGGCACTTTTTTGTGCAAGCAAGGTCAATTCCAACAAGCTTATTCACAGTTTGAACAAGCCCTCCAAAGCAAGCACGCTTACTATCATCAAGCCGATACGCTTGAAAATATCATTCTCTGTGCAAAATCAGAGCCCAATTCGCAAAAATTTAATGAAGCATTCGCCCAGTTGGAAAAATTAGATAGAATAAGGGCAGATAAGCTCCGTTAATTCTTAGGAAAGATTATGTCAGATTTAAACCAGACCATTAGCCAAGTGATTGCTGGCGAGTTAAATGTGAAGCCACAACAAATTTTGGCGGCAATGAATTTATTAGATGAAGGAAACACGATCCCGTTTATCGCACGTTATCGCAAAGAGGTCACGGGTGGATTGGATGACACCCAACTCCGTCACTTTGAAACGCGTTTGATCTACCTACGTGAGTTGGATGATCGTCGTCAAACCATTTTAAAATCGATTGATGAGCAAGGCAAATTAAGCGATGAGTTGCGTGAGAAAATCTTTGCTACGGAAAGCAAAACTGAACTTGAAGATCTCTATTTGCCGTATAAACCCAAACGCAGAACGCGTGGGCAAATTGCGATTGAAGCAGGGCTTGAGCCATTAGCAGAACAACTTTGGCATGATCCAAGACTCACACCTGAATCGGTGGCTGAGCAATTTATTTCTTCCGATAAAGGCGTAGCAGACAGCAAAGCAGCTCTTGATGGTGCACGTTATATTTTAATGGAACGATTTGCCGAAGATGCGGAACTACTTGCAAAACTTCGCCAATATTTGACCGCTAATGCGACCATTGAGTCGAAAGTCATTGAAGGTAAAGAGCAAGAGGGCGAGAAATTCCGCGATTATTTTGCTCATAGCGAGCCACTCAAAAATGTGCCTTCACATCGAGCATTAGCGATGTTCCGTGGACGTAATGAGGGTATTTTATCAATCTCTATCAACGCTGATCCGCTTGCAGAAGAGGGGGCAAAATCCAGCCAGTGCGAAGAGATTATTCGCGAACATTTGGGTGTGATTTTCAACAATCAGCCAGCCGATAAATGGCGTGAGCAAGTAATAGCGTGGACTTGGAAAGTCAAAGCATTACTGCATCTTGAAACTGAATTGATGGCAAACTTACGTGAAAAAGCGGAAGAAGAAGCGATTGATGTGTTCGCTCGCAATTTGTCTGCTCTCTTAATGGCAGCCCCAGCAGGTGCTCGCAACACAATGGGCTTAGACCCTGGTTTGCGTACGGGCGTGAAAGTTGCTGTAGTAGATAATACAGGGAAATTGCTTGCAGTGGATACCATTTATCCACACACCACAGGCAAAGCAGCAGCGGAAGTTTCACTGTATAAATTGATTAAACAGCACAATGTTGAGCTTATTGCGATTGGTAATGGCACGGCTTCGCGTGAAACTGAGCGTTTTGCCAAAGATGTTTTAAAACAAATTAAAAGTAGCAAACCTGATATGCAGATTCCACAAACCGTGGTGGTGAGTGAAGCAGGTGCTTCGGTTTATTCAGCTTCTGAATTGGCGGCAAATGAGTTCCCTGATTTGGATGTTTCATTGCGTGGTGCAGTGTCGATTGCACGCCGTTTGCAAGATCCGCTGGCAGAGCTAGTAAAAATTGAGCCAAAAGCGATTGGTGTAGGACAGTATCAGCACGATGTAAACCAAACGCAACTTGCCCGTAAACTTGATGCGGTGGTGGAAGATTGTGTAAATGCGGTTGGTGTGGATTTGAATACCGCTTCTACTCCATTGCTTGCTCGTGTGGCAGGAATGAGCAAAACATTAGCACAAAATATTGTGGCTTATCGTGATGAAAACGGGCGTTTTAATAGCCGTTCAGACTTGAAAAAAGTGCCTCGCTTAGGGCCTAAAGCCTTTGAGCAATGTGCGGGCTTTATGCGTATTTTAAATGGCAAAAATCCGCTTGATGCTTCAAGCGTTCACCCAGAAGCTTACCCTGTTGTGGAAAAAATCTTGCAAGCCACTCAAGCAACGCTTACAGAATTGATGGGTAATGAGAGCAAAATTCATCAGCTCAACGCAAAAGATTTTGTCGATGAACAATTTGGCTTGCCAACGGTAAACGATATTTTCAAAGAACTTGAAAAACCAGGACGCGACCCACGTGGTGAATTCAAAACAGCAACTTTCGTGGATGGCGTGGAAGAAATTAAAGATCTACAAGTGGGCATGATTTTAGAAGGTACCGTCACGAATGTGGCAAACTTCGGGGCATTTGTTGATATCGGTGTACATCAAGATGGTTTAGTGCATATTTCAATGCTTTCAAACAGCTTTGTGGAGGATCCGCATAAAGTGGTGAAAGTAGGTAATGTAGTCAAAGTGAAAGTACTTGAAGTGGATATGGCACGGAAACGTATTGCATTAAGTATGCGTTTAGATGAAAAACTGACCGAGCGTTCAGAAGAAAAATCGCCTATTCGAAAAAATTCGGAAAAATCCGACCATTCACAAAGAAATGGTGGACGTAATCAGTTCGCAAATAACGCCTTTGCAGATGCTTTAAAAGGCTGGAAAAAGTAGTATAAATCGCCATTTTGATTATTTTAAAGTCAAATAACATTTTACACTTAAAAAAGATTTGCCGATAAGATAAGAAATAGGTATTATACGCAAACCAAATGCGGAGTGGTAGTTCAGCTGGTTAGAATACCTGCCTGTCACGCAGGGGGTCGCGGGTTCGAGTCCCGTCCATTCCGCCAATTTAAAACTTGTCTTAATATACTCACGGAGTGGTAGTTCAGCTGGTTAGAATCCCTGCCTGTCACGCAGGGGGTCGCGGGTTCGAGTCCCGTCCATACCGCCAGAGAAGAGAGCATAGCGAAAGCCGTGCTCTCTTTTTGTATAGATGCCTATCACATCTTGATAACCTTAGATGCCATCTACTCCAAGTATATAGTAGCCTACGATTCACACTAAGGGATGTGATGGGATGGTGGCGTTTGATGGGATAACAAGCTAACACTAAGGCGGTAGACTTTGTAAGATATTTTTGTAAGTCATTGAGGTACAACGAGCCTGCAAAATACCTACCTTTGGTACGCTGTAGATAGATCAGCGTACGACTACTATAACAATACTTAAGCTAACGTTCGCCAATGAACACCAATGACTTTTCCATCCGCCACATAGGCGTGGGGCAGCACGATGCCGATGAGATGCTTCGTACCATCGGGGTGAAGACCTTAGATGAGCTCATCAACCAGACTCTACCCTCCAACATTCGATTGGACAAGCCTCTGGATCTCCCCGAGCCCATGACTGAGCGGGAGGTTGCTGAGCATATATCAGACCTTGCATCTAAGAACGAAGTCTATACCTCCTACATCGGCCAAGGCTGGTACGATACCGTACTCCCTCCCGTCATCCAGCGTAATGTACTGGAGAATCCCGTCTGGTACACATCCTATACTCCCTATCAAGCAGAGATCTCTCAGGGGCGCCTTGAAGCACTCTTCAACTTCCAGTCGGTCATCACGGACCTGACGGCACTCCCCTTGAGTAACTGCTCCCTCCTTGACGAAGCAACGGCTGGGGCTGAAACCGCCTTCCTTCTCTTCAACGAGCGCTCTAAGGCTAAGGTGAAGCTCGGTGCGCGCAAGCTCTTCGTCGACAAGGACGTCTTTGCTTCCACTCGTGATGTCATCCTCACGCGCTGTATCCCACAGGGGATCGAGGTTGTCCTCGGCAAGTGGAACGAGTTCGACTTCGGTGACGAGTTCTTCGGAGCAATCGTACAGTACCCAGGCTCACTCGGTGGTGTCAATGACTACTCTGAGTTCGTAGCTAAGGCTCACGATGCCGATATCAAGGTTGGGGTCGCTGCTGACCTCCTCGGTCTTGTCCTGCTGACGCCTCCAGGAGAATGGGGTGCTGACGTCGTCTTCGGCTCAGCTCAGCGCTTCGGTGTGCCTATGTACTTCGGTGGTCCCTCTGCTGGATATATCGCTTGTCGCATGGAGTACAAGCGTACGCTACCAGGTCGTATCATCGGTCTGAGTAAGGACCGCCTGGGCAAGGAGTCCTATCGCCTCGCACTGCAGACTCGCGAGCAGCATATCAAGCGCGAGCGTGCTACGAGTAATATCTGTACCGCTCAGGCTCTGCTGGCTTCGATGAGTGGCTTCTATGCCGTCTACCATGGTCCCGAAGGCCTGAAGAATATTGCACGCCGTGTCCATTCTTACACAGGCTTCCTCGCAAAGAAGCTTCAGGATCTCGGCTATCGCCTCCTGCATGAGAACTTCTTCGATACACTCTGCGTCATCCTCCCCGAGGAAGCAGGCTTTGCAGCTAAGCTCCGTGAGATCGCAGAGGAGTGCCGCGTGAACCTCTTCTATGCTCCCTGTGGTACGGTCGCTCTGCTTAGCATTGACGAAACGACACTGCCCGAAGACCTCAGCGTCCTCTGCTACATCTTCGCTTCTGCCCTTGGCAAGGAGAGCAACTTCAATGACGAAGTCGGCGAACACACGATCCACATTGATCGCAAGTTCGTACGTACCTCGCCCTTCCTCTCCTACGAAGTCTTCAACAAGTACCATACGGAGACCGAGATGATGCGCTATATCAAGCGTCTTGAGCGTAAGGATATCTCCCTGACGCACTCGATGATCTCTCTCGGCTCATGTACGATGAAGCTCAATGCTGCCACGGAAGTCATTCCTCTCAGCAACCCTGCTTTCTGCAACATCCATCCCTATGCTCCTGCAGAGCAGGTACAGGGCTCCCTCGAACTGCTGGAGAACCTCAAGGGGCTCTTGGCTACGATTACAGGGCTGCCCGTCGTATCGCTTCAGCCTAACTCGGGTGCTGCTGGTGAATATGCCGGTCTGCGTGCGATCCGCTCTTATCACGAAGCTC
>ENA-OWMY01000640-OWMY01000640.1-metagenome-genome-assembly--contig:-NODE-640-length-10207-cov-4.472715_pt1 | contig 10207 bp, 10 predicted proteins | sample MGYA00245358_ERZ651122 | MGnify/ENA primary metagenome ERZ651122 (study PRJEB26857, sample SAMEA4031752) | metagenome | biome: human; feature: oral; material: saliva | place: Philippines | collected 2014...
GAATGTGAGAAAAGTGTTAAAAGTGATTTAATAAATGCATATGTGCGTCCCCGCCGTTGACGACGTTGCCGCAACCATCCTGAACCTCATTCGTGAAGCCCGTAGCATGCACGAGGAGGTGAAGGCGGAAGACCCCGATAAGCAGCGCGCCTGGAACGACCGCACGAAGGTTGACCGCCTCGCCGTCGCCCTGGAGAACGAAGAGTGGACCGTCGATAAGCTCACCGGCATGTGGGACGACGCCCCCGCACCCGCCGGAACCGGCGAATCGGATAGCCCCGAGTACCTGCGCGCCCAGGATGAGCAGCACACCGCCGAGAAGCAGCGCAATGAGCGCATCGAGCAGACCATGGAGCTGGAGGAGAAGATTCAGCGCCGCCGCATCATGGCTCGTTCCACCACCGATGAGGAGCTGATTGCCGCCCTCATTGAGGCGACCGCCGCCTCCCCGGAGCTGATTGCTTACGAGATGGGTGAGCATCAGGTGCAGCTCTACGTGCTGTGTGCCGTGGACGATGAGGGCTACATGAACGTGCTGGAGGTCGCCGACGGCCACCTGCACGTGGGTACTCCCGTTGAAGATTACGTGGCGCAGCTGGTGGATCAGCTGCCGGTAACCGGTGCCGCCCTTGAGGGTGAGGCGACCGTGTGGGAGGAGTTGCCCAATGGACAGGGTGAGCTGGAGTTCCTGGTGGACGGCGACGCCGCCATGCTCGTTGACCTGCCCATTGATATGATTACGGGGCTTCTTTTGGCGTACCTTCCTGCCGGTACTCGGCAGGTTGTTGCCGCGCCGGCGGGGGAGTGGACCCTCATTTCTGCCGATCCGGTGGATTTGATGGCGCTGCTGGGCCTGCTGAACTGCAACGCCCTGATTGCTGAGGGCAACGCGAACCAGCAGCACCTGGTGGTCTATGAGGAGCCCGCCCGCGAGCCCTACTCGGATGAGGAATGGTACCTGGAGGCGTTCGGTGAACCCTACGAGAATATCGTGGAGGAGTTCACCTGGCAGCGCGTGCCTAAGCGCCTGAACCGTGCCCTCAGCCGTGAGGAAGTCGCACGTTTTGGCGGCGTGCTGGAGGATCTGCTCTCGGAGCTTCCCGGTAGCGCCCCGGAGCTGTCGGGTTCGAAGATTTTTGGTTCCGATGAGGATGAGATCGAGCAGGGCATCGCTAATGTCATGGCGATGTTTGGTGTGGAGGCTGACTCCATTACCGGTCGCCGCCTGAACGCGTACCTGCGCGATACGAGCAATACCCTGGCGTTGGAGTCGGTGCTGCAGCTGCTGGATGTTCCCACGGAGCTGGCGTTGGTGCCGACCACCGGTTTTGATGTGGCGTCGATTAGCACGGCGCGCGTTTTTGGCAATGAGGATGAGGGCTTCGCGCAGCCTGCGGATGCGGCTGAGCCTGCTGAGGCGGAAGCGGCTGATTCGGTTGATGAGGCGCAGACTTCTGAAGCCCTGGACGTTACCTTCCCGCTGGATGACTCCGTTGCCGAGGCTACCTTCTCTGAGAACCTTGTTCCTGAGAATACCTTCGCAGAGGACGCATCCTTCGAGGATGACGAGGAGATTGAGCCCTACCCGGGCGGCTACACCTCGCCCATGGAGCGTAGCTACCGACTGGTGGCGACCGGCCGCCGCGTGACCCTCGCCGAGTGGATGGATGCCATTAGCGAAGGTCATATTCCCTTCGAGTACACTCATATGTCTTTCCCGGAAGACGCTTTTGATGAGGAAGAAGACGTCCTGGACTCTGAGGCGTTTGATGACTTCGAGGCTCACTACGAACAGGACCGCGATTCCGATATGGACGAGGCGAACCAGCCTACGGGTGGCAGGAACTTCACCCCGGAGGAAGAAGAAGCTATTCTTGCGCATTTGAGAGCTGCCCTCGCACCGCATTCCGCTAAGTCTGCAACGGAACAGCCTGCCGCAGAACAGCCTGCGGTAGAGCAGTCTGCCGCATCGCAGGCCGAGGTGACCCCGGCTGAGGATGCACCTTCTGATGCCGCGGGCTCTGATGACGCACAGCCGGAGAACGTATCCGCTGAAGGTGCGCCGTCTCAGGTAACGCAGGTAGCCCCCTCCGCACGGGCTACCTCGAAAAAGCCTACCTCGAAGAAGCGTCTGACCGCCGAGCAGATTCGCGCCAAGACCCGCCGTGTGGGTCTGGTCCTGGGTGCAGATGTGACGGCTCAGAGCGCTATCGCCCTGACCCTGGCGAAGGTGGCGCGCCGCCGTCGTGCTCAGGGTAAGGCGAGCCGTAAGTTCTCGGTGGCTGCCGCACTCTTTGCGCTGAATGCCACCGTGGAATCTGCCCTGATTCCCGCTGTGCTGCGTTCTTTTGAGCAGGCTCAGATGAAGAAGCACGCCCGCCCGGTGGCGGATGCTGAGCTGGTGCATCCGGGCGGTGGCGCGAGTGATGAGCGCTCGACCAAGAAGCGCACTCTGATTGATGATTTGCGTGAGGGTCACTACCGCACGGTGGAGGATGTTGCCCCGTCCACGGAGCAGGCGCCCTCTGGACTGCGTGAGCGTGCCCTGGGTATAGTGCGTAGCATCAGGCAGCGCGCTGCGAAGAAAACCGACCGCTAAAGGAAAGAAGCCATGAAGGATTCCTATCTGAGCGATGAAGAGCTGAAGGCTTTTATCGCCACCTTGCCCACGCGCCGTTTGGCGGCGGGCGCGCTGATTCGTAATGAGCGCGGCGAGATGCTGCTGGTGAAGCCGAACTATAAGGACGGCTGGATTCTTCCCGGCGGTACTGTGGAGGCGGGCGAGGCGCCCAAGCCCGGTTGTGAGCGTGAGATTGCGGAGGAGCTGGGCCTGGACCTGAAACTGGGCCGCGTGCTGCTGATTTTCCATGGCCTGGCATTGGGCGTATGGGGCGATTCGACCTACTACATGTATGACGGCGGCGTGATTGCAGCGGATACGAAGATTACCCTGCAGGATGCTGAGCTGGTGACCTATGAGTGGGTTGCTCCGGAGAACCTGGAGGGCTACGTGCGCCCGTCGATGGTGGAGCGTCTGCGTGAGTGCTACCGCGCCCTGGAGACGGGGGAGACTCTGGAGATGAGCAACCTCGACTCCTAATAACCTCGACTGGCGGCGGCTACGCTGCGGCTTGCCGGGGAGCTACAGGGGTGCATCACGGGCATATCACGGGGTACAGAACGCTGTTTAAAAGTGATATTCGGTGCCTTGGGCAATTATTTTTCCGTGTCGCTAGCTTAAAATCTTGGGCTCTGATACCCTAGCTGAGTACCCGGCGACGCGCGACCCCTCTCTTCGCGCGCCGTTGTGTCCATAGAGGCGCCGTGAATGGCCCGCCCCACGGGTGCTGAACCGCGTGCCTCGCACCAAATTATGAAACAGGAGTAACCACTAAAGTGGCTGTTAAGATTCGTCTCAAGCGTATGGGTAAGATCCGCGATCCTCGTTACCGCATCGTGATCGCTGATTCGCGCGTCAAGCGCGACGGTAAGTCCATCGAAGAGATTGGTATTTACCACCCGACCGAGCACCCCTCGCGTATCGAGATCAACTCTGAGCGTGCTCAGTACTGGCTCTCCGTCGGCGCACAGCCGACCGAGCAGGTTCTGGCTCTGCTGAAGCTCTCGGGCGACTGGGCTGCATTCAAGGGCGAGAAGGCAGAGTCCAAGGTTCTGCCCGTCGAGGCTAAGGCTGAGTTCGTTGTTCCCGAAAAGGGTTCCGTGATCCTGCCCGAGGCTATCACCCCCAAGGCTGAGAAGGCTGAAGAGGCTGCTGAGGAAGCAGCACCCGAGGCTGAGGCTGAGGAAGCAGCTGAGTAATTATGTTGGCTGACGCACTCGAACACCTGGTTCGAGGGATTGTCGATCGTCCGGAGGACGTGAAGGTGCGCCTGCGCACCCAGCGTCACCGTGAAACCCTTGAGGTTCGCGTGCATCCGGATGACCTGGGCCGAGTTATCGGCAGGTCCGGTCGTACCGCCAAGAGCATCCGTCTGGTGATGGACGCTATTTCTGATGGCGAGCCGATGCGTATCGACATTATCGACACCGACAAAAAGCGACGCTAGCTCGTTAACGCTTGAAGCCCCCGCTCCCGGAATTTTTCCGGAAGGCGGGGGCTTTCGCATACCCGGGTCCCGGTGGTAGCGCGGGCGGCAGAATGCGCCCGCCCCTAGTGCCCGGTAGAATAGTGGGAGCCGTGCACGTGCACGGCGTAGGTTTTCGACTTGTACCCAGCGGAGGAAAATTAATGCAGGTTGTGGTGGCTCGTATCGGTAAGCCCCACGGTATTCGTGGTGAGGTGACGGTTCAGCTCTTTACCGATGCCCCGCAGGAGCGTTTTGCCCGCGGTGAGGTGCTCGGTATCGAGAATTTCAAGCCCGGCTCTGCTGCCGCTTCGGTGGCGCCCACCGGCGAGCTGACGGTTGCCGGTGCCCGCTGGAACAAGAAGATTCTGGTGGTCCGTTTTGATGAGGTGACTACCCGCAATCAGGCTGAGGAGCTGCGCGGCAGCCGCCTGGTCTACGAGGTTCCCGAGGATGAGGGCGACGAAGAGGGCTTCTACGAGCAGGAGCTGGTGAACCTGCCCGTGTACCTGCTGGCGGATGTGCCCGAGGGTGAGAGCCCCGTGGATAACCCTGCCGTGGGTAAGCCGTTGGGTAAGGTGACCGGTCTGCAGACCATGCCGGTGCAGGATTTGCTACTGATTAAGCTGGCTCGTTCGCCGCGTCTTGCCTCCGGTGCGGGTGAAGAGATCATGATTCCTTTTGTTGAGGAGATTGTGCCTGAGGTGGTTCCCTCGACCGAGGATGAGCCCGGCTTTGTGCTGCTGACCCCTCCGGCGGGTTTGATTGACCTGGTTGAGGACACTGAGCGGGATTCTGCGCAGGCGGCAACTGAGCAGGTAACTGAGCAGGCGGGGGAGTAGTCCGTGCGCTACGATGTGGTCACGATTTTCCCCGAGTACCTGGAGCCGCTGAAGCTGTCCCTGCTGGGTAAGGCGCGTGAGAAGGGCCTGGTGGATCTGCACCTGCACGATCTGCGTGAGTACACGTTTGATCGTCACCGCACGGTGGATGACACCCCGTACGGCGGTGGCGCGGGCATGGTGATGAAGGCGGAGCCGTGGGGCTTGGCGCTGGATGAGGTGCTTGCCGCCTCCCCGCTGAAGGCTGTTGAAGGTGAGAACCCTGATGCCGCTGAGGGTGATACCCGCCCGCTGCTGATTGTCCCGTCCCCGGCGGGTGCCGTTTTCGATCAGGCAATGGCGTACAAGCTGGCGGAGGAGAAGCATATCGTCTTCGCCCCGGCGCGCTACGAGGGCATTGACGAGCGTGTGCTGGACTGGGCGCAGGAGAGCTTCCGCGTGATGCCCGTGTCCCTGGGCGACTACGTGCTCTACGGCGGTGAGGTTGCGGTCATGGCAATGATTGAGGCTATCACCCGCCTGATTCCGGGCGCGATGGGTAACCCTGCCTCCCTGGAGGAGGAGTCGCATACGGGCGGTCTGCTGGAGTATCCGGTGTACACGAAGCCTGCCGTGTGGCGTGACCGTGAGGTGCCGGAGGTGCTGCTGTCGGGTAATCACGGTGCGATTGCGCGTTGGCGTCGTGACCGTCAGATTGAGCGTACCCTGGAGCGCCGCCCCGACCTGTTGGAGGCGTACCCGGTGGAGCAGTGGGATAAGAAGGACCGCCGCTTCCTGGCCGAGCGCGGGGTGCATTTTGCGAACCCTGCAAAGGCGGCTCAGAAGAAGGCGAAGAAGAGCCCCGCACCGCAGGCTGATAGTGCGACTCAGGGTGAAGCGACTCAGGGTGAATCTACTCAGCCCGATACCGCCCAGCTCGAGGCAAATTCCTAGGCCTCGAATAGGCGCTCGCGAGCGCCTCGTAATCCTCTGAATGGGGGTTAGCGTCATATAACTGTTAGTTGGCGCTGACCCCTATTTTTTGTGCCTGCAAACCGTTATTCTGAGGGTAACCTCGCTAAGAACATAGCCTACCTATAGCTGGTGCGAGGTTGTAACCCGCTTTCATCGTTGAAAGCACGTACTCAACAGAAGGAGGACACATGTCCGTTGTTAAGGTTCACCGTCTTGCTGTCGTTGGCGACAACCAGGCTGAGCTGGAGAAGCGCTTCGCTGCTGCCCGCCACATTGCTGACTCTTTCCCCGGCTTTGAGGGTTTTGAGCTCTGGCGCCCTCTGGATGAGGGTGGCGACTACTTCGTGGTGACCCGCTGGGCTGATGAGGCAAGCCATGATGCGTACGCGGCGGCTCGTCGTGAGCGTGACCCGAATACTGTTGTCTCTCACGCTGATGGCACCATGAGCTTCGAGAAGGTGGAGTTCAGCGAGTAACGGGTCACTCGGGGAACTATAGATAAATCCCAGCGATAATCGCCCTGATTAGGGGTCATCCTATTTTTATCTCACATACTGAGGGGTCGCACTAACTTTTCTACATATTGCTTTAAGTGGGTATTAGCCCATGTGGAGGCGATATAAGGAGAGTTTAGGGCGGCCCCTCCTTGATTTTTCAGGGGTTAAAGTCTGCAGGCGTTTTGCCCCGATTGGGTATGTGGGTTTGGCGCTGCAAAACACCTGAAATATGCTCAATAAGTGCTTGCGGAATACCTCAATCCGAAAGTGACACCTTGATGCAAAAAGGTTATTATTATTCCCGAGAGTACACATTCGTCCGTGTCGGTAGTTCGGGCGAAGGCAGTGATTCCCTCTCAGCTACATCGCATGACGTAGCTGAGTCACTCAAGGGAAATATTCCGTGCACCCATGTGAGTGCCTCCTCTGCATAGGAGGTCTGGCAAGGGAGCCGACTCAACTATCACGTATTCACACAAGTGGTGCATGGTACGGACCCCCGCAATATATGGGGTGGGAGCTTGGTGGTTCGAGCGTTCATTGTGGTTGATGACCCATTCAGTCGCGGATAGGAATGTGCTTTGCAAAGCGGGTGAGCAAGCCGGTGGTCCGGACCGGTGCTCACCCGCTCCGCTGTTTAAGACCGCTTTTCACTCGCCTCAAACTCTACGTTTCCCTAGTGCTTTTCGGCCTAGTGCTTTTCGGGTACCGGGCGCTCGCGGAACTCGATGGGTCGCTTCGCCTTGGGCAGCGAATACATGACGCGCAGGTACGCATCCTCCACCAGTTCCTCCAGAACTCGCTCGGTGACACCCTCGCCGGCACCCACAGAAATCCAGTGCCGCTTATTCATATGCCACGCCGGAATGATGCTCGGGTAGATGCGCCGCAGCACCTCTGATTCTTCCGGGTCGGTTTTCAGGTTCACGATGGGGTAGCCGATACCCTCCGTGTACATGGCGAATATCTTGCCGCCCACCCGGTACACCGTATGCTCGGGCCCGAACGGCTGATCGCGCGTCGCCAGCGGCATGGCGAGCGCGAGGCGGTCAACGGTATGTGCGAGGTCTTCGGGTGCCAGAAGTTTGGGGGAGGGGTTTGTGCTCATAGCTTCGAGTCTAATACCCGTGCGGTACTCCGCATAGCGTGCACCCCAAAACTTTCGTACCCTCAAAAACTCTCGTACCCTCAGCCGAATCCACGCTAAAATAGGTAACTATGGCTGAATTTATTTATCAGATGATCAAGGCCCGCAAGACTGTGGGCGATAAGGTCATCCTTAACGACGTGACGATGTCGTTCTTCCCCGGCGCCAAGATCGGTATGGTTGGTCCGAACGGTGCGGGTAAGTCGACCATCCTGAAGATCATGGCTGGCCTCGACCAGCCCTCCAACGGTGAGGCGCGCCTGACCGCAGGCTACAGCGTGGGCATCCTCATGCAGGAGCCGCCGCTGAACGAAGAGAAGACCGTTCTGGGCAACGTTGAAGAAGGCGTGGGCGAAATCAAGTCCAAGCTGGACCGCTTCAACGAAATCTCCGCCCTCATGGCTGAGCCCGACGCTGACTTCGACGCCCTCATGGAAGAAATGGGTCAGCTGCAGGAAGCTATCGACGCCGCTAACGCATGGGACCTCGACTCCCAGCTGGAGCAGGCAATGGAGGCGCTGCGCTGCCCGCCCGCTGACATGCCCGTCACCCACCTCTCCGGTGGTGAGCGCCGCCGCGTGGCACTGTGCAAGCTGCTGCTGCAGAAGCCTGACCTGCTGCTGCTCGACGAGCCCACCAACCACCTGGATGCAGAGTCCGTGCTCTGGCTGGAGCAGCACCTGCAGTCCTACGAGGGTGCCGTCATCGCGATTACCCACGACCGTTACTTCCTCGACCACGTTGCCGAGTGGATCGCCGAGGTTGACCGCGGTAACCTGTACCCCTACGAGGGTAACTACTCCACCTACCTGGAGAAGAAGCGTGCCCGCCTCGAAGTTCAGGGCAAGAAGGACGCTAAGCTTGCTAAGCGCCTGAGCGAGGAACTGGACTGGGTCCGCTCCAACGCTAAGGGCCGCCAGGCTAAGTCGAAGGCTCGTCTGGCACGCTACGAGGAGATGGCTGCGGAGGCTGAGAAGACCCGCAAGCTTGACTTCGAAGAGATTCAGATTCCTCCGGGACCCCGCCTGGGTAACCTGGTTATTGAGGCTGAGAACCTGCAGAAGGGCTTCGACGGCCGCTCCCTGATTAACGGTCTGTCCTTCTCTCTGCCCCGTAACGGCATTGTGGGTGTGATTGGTCCTAACGGTGTGGGTAAGTCCACCCTGTTCAAGACCATCGTTGGTCTGGAGCCCCTCGACGGCGGCGAGCTGAAGGTCGGCGAGACCGTGAAGATCTCGTACGTTGACCAGAACCGTGCGAACATCGACCCGGAGAAGAGCCTCTGGGAGGTCGTCTCTGACGGTCTGGACTACATCCAGGTCGGCAACGTAGAAATGCCTTCGCGTGCGTACGTTTCCGCGTTCGGCTTCAAGGGCCCGGACCAGCAGAAGAAGGCGGGTGTGCTCTCCGGTGGTGAGCGCAACCGTCTGAACCTGGCGCTGACCCTCAAGCAGGGCGGTAACCTGCTGCTGCTCGATGAGCCCACTAACGACCTGGACGTTGAGACCCTCGCATCCCTGGAAAATGCGCTGCTGGAATTCCCCGGCTGTGCAGTGGTCGTCTCTCACGACCGTTGGTTCCTGGACCGCGTGGCAACCCACATCCTGGCGTGGGAGGGCACCGATGAGAACCCGGATCAGTGGTACTGGTTCGAGGGTAACTTCGAGTCCTACGAGAAGAACAAGATTGAGCGCCTCGGCCCTGAGGCTGCTAAGCCGCACCGCGTGGTGCACCGCAAGCTGACCCGATAGGGTTTGGTGGTAAGCCCCGCCTCCTGATGCTGTTATGACGCAGGAGGCGGGGCTTCGCTGTGTCTGCTGGGGAAGGGGTATAGTCCTGCTATCTCACGTGTTGTTCCGCTACGTGGTGGGTTATTCGTCGGTAGAAATAGTTCGCTCAGTGGCGACCGATATATCGTGGCGGATTTCATATTCACGGTTTATAATGAGTATGCACGTAAGTGCAACTGACACATGTGATTACGAAGAGAAGAGCATTATGCTTTCAAAATATAACTGGATGTCCTTGGTTACCGGTCTGTTGCTGATTGCAGCGGCAATCTACATGTTCGCCAATCCCGCTATTCCGCTGGTAGTTCTGGGTTATGTGTTCTCCATTTCGGTGTGGCTTGGTGGCGTGTTTGAACTGGTGCGTTACTTCGGCACGCCAAAGCAGGCACGTACCGGCTGGGACCTGGTTGACGGCATCTTGACCGTGGTGGCTGGCCTGATTCTGCTGACTGCCTCGGTGGGTGCACAGGCAACCTTCATCCCGACCATTGTGGGTGCGTGGATGATTATGTGGGCGCTGATTCGTCTGATGACTGCCCAGGCCATGAAATACCTGAGCTACGCCGCCGGACGCCACCTGCAGCTCTCTGCTATTGGTACCCTTATTCTGGGCTTGCTCGTGGTGCTGTTCCCGATAATCTACGGCGTGGCGGCAGTATGGATGGCAGCACTGGGTCTTCTGGTGACCGGTCTGGTATTCGTGGGTGACTTCTTTGTTTCCCGCCGCACCAAGAGCACCGTGCACATTTCCCCGGACGGTGTGATTGACGTCGAAGCCAAATAAGAGCTTCCAAACGGCTTCTAGACCGTACACTAGAACATAAGAAAGACCGTGTGAGACAACCACCTCACACGGTCTTTCTGTATGCTCTAACGTTTGTATCGGAACTTT
>ENA-OWMY01000641-OWMY01000641.1-metagenome-genome-assembly--contig:-NODE-641-length-10168-cov-3.592900_pt1 | contig 10168 bp, 8 predicted proteins | sample MGYA00245358_ERZ651122 | MGnify/ENA primary metagenome ERZ651122 (study PRJEB26857, sample SAMEA4031752) | metagenome | biome: human; feature: oral; material: saliva | place: Philippines | collected 2014 | study...
TTGAGTTTCTGCCTGGGTCTATTATTGATTTTCTTCTGTATCATTACAATCTTTTTGTCGGTGTAGTCATCAAAGTTTGCCTGCTTAGGTATATATTGTCCAATGTGTACTTACAATATAGAAGAGTGTTGCGCGTTTTTCGTTTTGTATTTTAATCACTTGTTTCCGCTTGTTTCTCTACTCTACTAACATCCTTATTAAAGTTACCAAGAGAGAGGTAAAGCAGTGAAGAATTAGACTCTAGATAGAGCGTTTCTTCTTTTACTAATTTCCCATTAAAGTAGCCCTTGAAGTTATAGCCTTCTTTTTTTCCCTCAATCGAAGAACAATCTACAGGAAGACTACTTAAAGCAGCATAAGCACCATATGCTTTCGGAGTAGTTTCAAAAACTATTGTAGATTGAAACAAACTGGGATAATCTCCGTACAATAATTCTATATGCCACTTTTTATATCCAGCGAATTCAGGGTGCCACTCTTTCATATGGTTATAAACAGAATCTGCAATATGACCAAGGGCAGGAGTGCAAGATGAAGAATTATACTCTCCCATAAACTGAAGCAAAGGAATATAGCTGGTTCCTTTTTCCAATTTGGTTACTTCTATTCGGTACACACCTTCGGGCGCATTTTCTTCGAGCAATTCTTGAAGCGTTTTCTCGTTCACAACATCGTTCTTATCGCATGAGGAAAAAGATGATGCGATTAAACCAATGCTCACTGTCAGGAAGAAGAGTGAAAATCTTGACATAGGAAATGTTTTTACAAGGGGGAAAAGGAATGGTAACAAGCGTCTTTTGTGACAGCCAATTTTCATAGGCGCTGGGCTGTTTGTAGTTGCCAAAAAAATAGATATTTATCATAAGAGAAGCAAGGAATTAACCAAATATTTTCGGTTCATCCGACATTTGGAGTAATGGGGGGGGGTAAAAGCGAAACTGCCGAACATTTTGTATTTGACTCTTAATCTGGATATGTGGGTAGAATATTGTATATTTGCCACACAAAACAAATTCAATATGCTTTCTAGTTCACAAATAAAGCCTATCTATAAGATATTACTCAGTCCAAACACAGCTTTTACTCCTGCATCAGCAGCTGCAATAGTCGGGGTGAGTGAATTTACTACTCCTATTGATAAGATATTAAGGTATTATGCAGAACAAAAGGTTTTACGAAAACTGAAAAAAGGTATTTATGTCAAACCTGATTATAACCCACTTGAGGTGGCAGTTATGCTATACCAATTGAGCTATATTTCTTTGCAATACGTTCTTCAACGAAGTGGGGTAATTTTTCAGTATGATGAATCTATTACCTGTGTGAGTTATCTTTCAAGAGAAGTAGAAATAGATGGTAATCGCTATATCTATAATCGCATCAAAGAAAATCTATTTGTTCACTTTGAAGGAATAGAGCAGCACATAGGATATTGCATTGCTACTCCAGAGCGTGCATTCTTGGATTTGTACTATCTATTTCCACGCTTCTATTTCGATAATCCTCACGCTCTAGACAAAGATAAAGTGAAAGAAATTCTACCTATCTACAACAATCGAAGTCTTGAACGAAGAGTATGCAAACTTCTAGGTATCACCGATTATAAACAAACAACAGATGAATAACGATAAGCACAAGCTGTACATGCTACGCATCTTAAAAGACGTGTTCAATGACCCTGAGCTGTCACAAATTCTTGCATTTAAGGGAGGGACTTCATTGATGTTCTTTTATCAGCTACCACGCTTTTCTGTTGATTTGGACTTCAATATTCTAGATATCACTCAGAAAGAGATGGCATATCAAAAGATGCGTGAGATTGCTCTCAAATATGGAAGAATCGCAGATGAACAGTTGAAACACAATGTTCCTCTGGTTGTTCTCGATAATGAAAAAGGTGAGCGGAATCTTAAACTAGAACTTTCTACTAGATTCTTTGATAATCACTACGAACTAAAGAACTTGGCTGGAACAAACATAACTGTTATGGTTGAACCTGATATGTTTGCTCATAAACTCTGTGCATTGTTGGACAGAGGGGGTATGGCAGGTCGTGACGTGTTTGATATACATTTCTTTCTTTCGAAACAAACCCCCATCCATGCTGGTATAGTGGAACAACGAATGCAAAAGCCATTTGCAAACTACATCGACGATTGCATTACAGCACTGCAAACTGTTTCAACAAAAGAACTAATGCCGAATATAGGGGAGTTTATAGAAGGGAAACTTAAGCAAGAAATGAAGAGTGGAAAACTCATAGACCGAACTATTGAGATGCTGGAAGAGCGTAAAATAGTTCCATTCATTACAGAGTATCCACGAAACAGAATGCCTATTGAAGATGTCACAATTACTCACTCTCCAGAAGGAAAGAATATCTTGCTAGCGCAAATTGCAGGGAAATCTTTTATGGAAAAAGAAATTTCCACAAAGGAATTTTCCATCTTTCAGGCTCTTCCCAAAGATGAGGACCGCAAGAACTTCTTAGTACATCTTGCACGAGAAAATTACTTTGACGAATGGCAAAAACAATCTGATAGAAATACACAGTCATTGAAACGATAAAAACAGAGCTACTCACTTATTTGTGGGTAGCTCTGCTGCGTTTTAATGCGATGTTGATTGTTTATACTCAGAGGTAGGATTAAACTTAACTCAACTTTAACGGGCATTTTCTCGGAATTTTTCAGGGCATTTTGAGAGAACTCAATTTCCTAAGCCACTTATAATCAACTATCGTAGCAATCAAGAATCAACAGGCATTCTCCTTTTTCTGCAAAGTAATTAGCAAAGCTGTTGCAGAGGGTCGTTTTACCCACACCGCCTTTCTGATTGGCAAAGGATATAATTGTGGACATATTATCAATTATCTTTGATGCCATAGCACTCGTCTATGTTTCCTAGTTCAAAGTCGAATTCTCTCATTAAGAACATAAAGTCACGCCATGGAATAGATTCCCAATTGACTTCTTTGACCAAGATCTTATTATAATATCCTTTGATAACGACTTTAATAACAGATGTTGCACTAAAACTCTGAGAACTAAGATTTAGAAAGCAGCCATGTGCAGTGGGAAGTGTTTCTAATATAATCGGTGAGGTGAAAAGCGATGGACAATCGGAGTAGTTTACCTCTACTGTATATTTCTCAAAGTCATCAGATTTATCGGTCAATTCAGGAAAACCCAATAAAGAATCAACTGAGTGAGAAACAGAGTCAGATGTATTAAAGAAAGTAGTAGTTGATGATTCACGGTTGTATTTACCCATATATAGAAGGCTGGGACTGTAGTCTTTTATATCTCCCTCCATAGATACTTCAAGTCTATATACTCCAGCTTCTCCTCGTTCTGCAGCGTCTTTCGCTATAGAAATACTATCTCTCATTCTATGAAGAGAAGACCTTTTTTTATATGGAATATTCTTAGCAAATACAGCAGAAAATCCTCCTACTAAAAGGACAAAAAGAACAGCAAAGATTTTTTCCATAACAAAGTGTTTGTAAGTGAAACTCGTTCTTGTTAACTTAAAGATAGACTCGGTTGTTATAATTCGAGCAATCTATATACTATTTACTTTGGGATTCCTTGTAGGCTTTATGTATATCACCTGACATATTACCTATCATAAAGGTCACTGGCAAATCTTTTGCTTCATGTTTTATGATGGTATCTTTAAGAAGACGATCATTAAAATATCCCTTAAAGTTATACGTAACTTTAGAATCTAGCCCTCCATGAAATCTTCCAACAGAAGTTGCAGTAATCGACAAACCATGCGCTTGTGGAATAGTAACAACACTAAAAGGAGTATTGAATAAAGAGGGGTAATTCCCATAATAAAGAGTCAAACTATATTCACTATACAATCTTGTTTTGTTGTCAATGGCAGCATTATAGGCTGAATCGGCTATAAATCCAACCAAAGGGGTACATGCACTAGACTGATGCAGACCCAAGACAGTAATCACCGGATTGTACGTAACGATATCACCTACCACGGAAATCTCTATCTTATAAGTTCCTTCTTTTGCTTCATCTACCTTAGAACTCGCTGGAACAAAATTGTCTGTGTCACCACAAGATACAAGTGTAGTGAGTGATGCGAATAGACCAAAGCCCACCGCAAAGAGGACGGAGGAGAATCTTGACATAGGAAATGTTTTTACAAGGGGAGAAAGGAATGGTAACAAGCGTCTTTTGTGACAGCCAATTTTCATAGGCACAGGGCTGTTTCTAATTGCCACAAAATTAGATATTTATCATGAGACAAGCAAGGGATTAACCAAATATTTTCTTCGAATATTCTGTTTTCGATATTTCCGAATGTATTATCACTATGAAAAATCGTTTTTCTTCGATGATAATATACTTATTCCCCATTTTAGGATACTCAAAAGCTCATAGAATAGATAAAAGCTCCATATCGCTTTCACAACGATACGGAGCGACTGTTAATCAGGGGGTCGTTGGTTCAAGCCCATCCTGAAGCGCAACGCGCAACATTCGAAAGAGTGTTGCGCGTTTTTCGTTTTGTATTTTAATCACTTTGTTTCTTCTTGCTCTTCCACTTATCTTCCTTTTTCCTTCACCCTTCCTTTTACCTTCTCCGTTCTTTCTTCTTCACAATCCTACTGATGTACTTATTAAACATCTCAAGAGAAATTGAGTTAAGATGCAAAGGCGAACTTGTACCTCACCACCCATATTCTATGAATTGCAATGTCGATATGGCTACATAATAGAATAGAGTAGCTATGGAGTTATGAAATGCTATCTTTTAATGGCAAAATCCAGGGGATTAATTGCTATATTTGCTGAACATCTCCCCATTTGGTTAAAATATAGCAGAAAAAATGCAGAAAAGCTCTTCTATACTTGTTATTTTGCCATCTTTACTGTAAATTTGTCGGTGATTATAGGGGCATTTCATTGAAAACAATGCAACATAGTCAACTATTTTACAGGAAGTGAAAACCGAACTCATTTGTGAGAACTCTTGATTCTTCCCTTTTGTCGAATATATCAAACCACAAACTCCTATATGAAAAGCGTCTTCAAACTTGCTTTGCTCGCTGCAGTGGGACTTCCTGCTGTATCGCAAGCTCAGCCCGTTGTCGATCGTAGCAAATATCCTGACTACGATCCCACCGTTCGCCCCGACCGTTCGCTCCGCCGCTATGGACTTGCTCATAGAATCAAAGGCGGAGAAGCACCTGCGGTGAATCAACGTCCTGCCTATGTGAACAATGCTGCAAACATGTATTTCCCACCCATCTTTAGCCAAGAAGGTGGTTCTTGCGGTTCTGCATCACGCATCGGATATATGTTCACCTACGAACTCAATGCTTATCGTGGCACTGATGCTTCTAAGATTGAGAATCAATATCCCACTCACTTCGTTTGGTTGCTCACCAATGGCAACTCTGGTAAGGACCAATTTGTGCAATACGTGGGTGTACCTTCTGCCAAAACCTATGGTGGACGTATGAACTCTGCTCTATTTGGTTATAGAGAAGAAACCGACAACGATTTCGGTTGGATGACTGGTTACGACAAATGGTTTGAAGCCATGCACAACCGTATGTATCAGCCTGCTCACATTCCTAATAATTTGGGAACGGAGGAAGGCCGCGAGCAAATGAAAAACTGGTTGTGGAACCACAATGGCGACACCGACTTCAAGGCTGGTGGCATTGCTGGTATTGGCGTTGCAGCTTCTGTGATACAAAATGGCATCCCTAACACCCCTGCCAACCAAGCCGCTGGTGTAGTGGGTATGAACTATGTGAAATACTGGGGAGATGTGGTCAATCACGCACTCACTCTCGTGGGTTATGACGATCGCATCGAGTTTGACCTCGATGGCAACGGAAAAGCGGGTGAGAAAGACAAAGACGAAGTAGGTGCTTGGATTATTGCCAACTCATGGGGACTTTGGTCAAATAATGGTCTCATTTATTGCCCCTACGCTTATGCTTTCCCTGCGCATGCTACAGCAGACTCTAAGGGAGTGCGCCGTCAAAGCGGTGGTTTTTGGGAACCCGAAATCTACCACGTGCGCAAAGACTATCGTCCTTTCCGCACCATCAAGGTGAAGATGGACTATTCTCGTCGTTCTGAGCTTCTCTTGCAAGTCGGTATTTCTGCCAATCTCAATGCCACTCGTCCCGATGCCATTATCGACCTCCACCACTTCCGCTGGGCGGGTGATGGTCGCGGAGGTGACACCGGCACAGGAAAGGATGACCAAAAGGAATTGCCCGAAATACCCATGTTGGGACGTTGGGCAGACGGTAAGTTGCACACCGAACCTATGGAGTTTGGTTACGACCTCACCGATTTGAGCGCAGGTTTCGACCGTTCACGTCCTTTGAAGTACTTCTTCATCATCAACAGCAAAACAAAATCTGGCATTGCTAGCAGAGCCAAAGGTTCAGGACATCTCTATAATGCGAGCATCCTCGACTACGAATTTGACCAAGACGGTATCGAAACACCTTTCAAATTGGAAAGTAAGGCTGAAGATGGAAGTGTAGACATCAAGAAAGGCACCATTGCCACTTATAGCACCATTGTCTATGGCGAACAATTCTTTGCTCCCACCAATGCTGCTATCAGCAATGGTAAGTTCACCTGGACAGCACCTCAAGCCAATGGTCACAAAATCAAGGAATACAAGATCTTTGTCAACGGCACCCTTCGTGGCACCACTCAAGAACTCTCTTATCCCGTCACTGACGCAGGTAGCTATGGTGTGACTGCTGTTTATGAAGGCGGCCATGAAACATCTATGATTTCTGCCATCTCTTCTGTGGCTCGCCAAGAAAAGAATGTAGCAGTAGATTTCAAGAAGACAGGTTTCACAATTCCTGATATCTTCAAGGATACTTATCCCGAGTGTACTATCGAATTTTGGATGAAACCACACTCTCTCTTCAACTGGAATCAACAAGCTGGTCGATGGGGCACCTTTATGTGTCACGCCAATGCCGATGGCACCTTTAGTGCTGGTTGGAATGCTGAGGGCAGTGATCGTGTCAATGCTTCTGGCGCGCTCCACGTAGACAAATGGTCACACATTGCTATGGTGGTCAAAAACAATTCCTTCCGCGTTTATGTAGATAAAAAGAACAGCGTATATAATGCAGGAGGTAGCAACTATAAAGGTTTAGGTGGCTTTGGAAATCTGAATTTCTGGTCAGGTGACAATGGTCAAGATGCAGTTTATGATGAAATTCGCATTTGGAACAAAGTACGCACCGACAGAGAAATACAAGACGCTCAGCTCTATGATTTCAGCGGAGAACTCCTCCCCGCAGGTCTGATTGCTTACTACAAAGGCGACATCATCACCATCGATGGCAAACCCTATCTGCGCGATTGTGTGGGTGGACACCATGCACCTTTGACGGGGGCTAACTACAAACAAGTAGAATCTGACCAAAAACTCACTACTCCTGCTGGTAGCCTTTTCACAAGCTTAAATTCAGGCATCAAGGGGGGCAGAACGGTACAAGCTGGACAACCGATTACCTTTACTGCCATCTACCCCGACCACACAAAGGCTCTAGTATGGAATGCTCCTGATGCCAACGTCAGCAACTACTCTGGTAATGAACTAACTGCTGTGTTCGCTAAGCCTGGAAATTATGTTGTGACGCTTCTCGTCAAAGGTGATAACGACAAACACAAATTGGTGGAACACAAAGTCACTGTCACTGAAGGAACACCTTGCAATGCAGATTTCGTGGCATCTCTCAAGGAAGTGGCAGCTGGTCAGCGTGTTAGCTTCAATCCCGTGCAACCTGTCGCTGGTTATCAATATGCTTGGACAATGCCAGGAGGTGTCGTGGCTAACTCTAATGCCATCTCTGCTGCAACGGCTTACGATCAACCCGGACAGCACGAAGTCACCCTCACCGTCACCTCTCCCACTGGTGAGAAGAAGACGACCAAACAAATCGTGAAGGTGGTGAATGTGGCTCCCGAAGCAGCCTTCAACATCCAAGACGCATTTGTGCTGAAAGGACAGAATGGAGTGATGACCAATGAGTGTAAATATCATCCCACCAACCTCGAATGGGTGTTCAATAGCGGAAAGAATGTTCTTTCTAAGCATGTGGAAATCAAAGAACAAAAAGACAACACGCTTAATTTCAAGGTGCAACAGCCAGGAGTGTACGATGTGACCCTCAAGGCACGCAACGAAATGGGTATGAACGAAGTTTCACTCAAACGCGGTCTGACTGTTGTTAATGCCGACTCAAAGAGCGGTTTAGCATTCAATCATGCTGGTGCCAACGTTGTGTTGAGTCAGCAACCCATCACCAAAGATACGAAGAACTTCACCATCGACTGGTGGATGAATCCTTCTAAACTCTCCGACTTCTGCTGCGGTATTGGTGACATCGATGGCACTTTCCAAATTAAAACCGACTATCGTGGAAGTTTGCAAATCCACAAGAAGGGAAGCAAAGTCTCTACGGGAGAAGACGTGGTAAAAGCCGGAGAATGGCACCACTATGCAGTCTCTGTGAGCAACGGTGGCAATATCAAAGTGTATGTTGATGGTGAATTAGTACCAAGCACTGGCAACATCTCAGCAGGTTCGATGCCTAATCTCGCTCGCTTCACTCTGGGTAATGAATCTGCCGACATGAGTGGGCAAATCGACGAATTCCGCATTTGGTATAAAGTCCTTACGCCAGCAGCTATTCAGAAATATGCCAACGTGCCTCTTGAAGGTGATTTACTCACCAAAGCCAAAGAAGAAGACAAGTTGAAAGTCTACTACGATTTCAACCAAAACTCTGGTGACGTTATTGACCGTACGGGCAATGGTTACACAGGTGTTCGTCACAACTTCGGCTCTGAAGGTGATGCTTGGGGACTTTCTCGTGGAGTCTTCAGTTTGAACTTCGAAAACACCACTGAGGATGTTTCCAATGTACTCAAAAACAACCATGCGTACTTTGCACATACCAGTACTCAAGTCAACAACACTCAGAGTGGTCGCTGGTATCAACTCAAAGATTGGTTGGTAGAAAACACGGTCAAGGAAGGCAACATCACTGCTGGAGCACACTATGACTACGGTAAGAGCGGCGAATTCACTGTGACTTCTGGATGGGACAAATTCCCCAACCTCAAAGATCACAAGGTTTACCAAGTGGTTCATCTCGAAGCTGGTGCTTATACCCTCACCACCACCTTTGGTCAGCATGGCGAAAGCGCAAACTGCTTCCTCGTTGCAGCATTAGGCGACAAGTTGCCCGACTCCAACAAGCTCGCAGAGGCTTTGGCAAGCACACCACTTCAACCTGGTCACAATGGTTTCGAAAATAACCTTCAATTTGTGCTTACTCAAGACGCTGACGTGGCACTAGGTATTGTAGCTAATATGGCTGGTACTAAGATTTTCTGCATCAAGAATTTCAAACTTGTTCGCAGTAGTCTTTCCACCATCACTGGCATCGGTGGCGTCAAGGCTAATGTGCAAGACCATAATGCAGAAGGTACTTACGACCTTTCTGGTCGCCGTGTAGAGAACACTGAAAGTGGTCAAATCTACATCCAAAACGGTCAGCGCATTGTTGTTGAATAACAACTAAAATCCAGTCTTTCTGCTGAAGAAAGCAGTCATCAATAAGGGCACATCCTGCAAGGGGTGTGCTCCTTTTTTGTCCCCACCTCTTCTTCTGACAAGAAAATTCAGTTGCCGTAACCAATGTTACGCTTTGCCTATGTGCAACTTCGTATCTTTGCATCGACAACTAAACTAAACTATTTGGGTGCGCTCTGCATTGCGTGTCAGTGTTGAGGATTGCACCAGATGAAACGTCAAATACTGTTTTGACTTTCCTCCATTTCCATTAACCAACACGAGAGCGATTCGCTCTCCTTGTTCTTTGTTTTAAGCTGCGTCTGATTGTTCAGATGCAGCTTTTTTTGCTCTCACTCACACACACGCTCTCTTCCTTTCTCTCACCTTCTCCCTAATTTTCGCTACACCTTCACTACCCCTTTTCATTGTTCGCTCATTGTTTTCTTTGTTTCTGCCGTATCACATATGAGCAACATATGTCCAACCAGTCCCTATAAGGATATGGGTCGATATAGCTCCAAAGAGTGAAAAATCAAGGAAAAAGTGACAAAATATTTTT
>ENA-OWMY01000643-OWMY01000643.1-metagenome-genome-assembly--contig:-NODE-643-length-10148-cov-5.192113_pt1 | contig 10148 bp, 6 predicted proteins | sample MGYA00245358_ERZ651122 | MGnify/ENA primary metagenome ERZ651122 (study PRJEB26857, sample SAMEA4031752) | metagenome | biome: human; feature: oral; material: saliva | place: Philippines | collected 2014 | study...
CCCCTCTTTAGCAAAGAGGGGTAGGGGAGATTTGGCAGAAGAAATAGCCGAAGAAATGGGTTAATAAAAACCACCATAATCCCGTTCAAATTCTATGCTTATTTTGTCGAAAAACAAGCCCAATCACACCGCTTGCAAAAGATTCTTTCACAAGCGGTGTGATTGTTAAGAAAGTTTACGAATAAAACTACAAGCGTTCATAAAGCGTTCTATATTGCTCTGCAGCCTTACGCCAGCTGAAGTCTTGTTCCATTGCGTCCGTGCGAACCATCGCCCACGCACGCGGTTTTTGCCATAAGGCAAAGGCGCGTTGCAAGCAATGGCGGAGAGCTTCAGGCGTTGCACTTTCAAACACAAAACCTGTTGCAGTGCGAGCTTTGATACTTTCTGAAGTGCTATCCACCACCGTATCTGCCAAACCACCCGTTTTACGAACAAGTGGCAGTGTGCCATATTGCAAACCATAAAGTTGGGTTAAGCCACAAGGCTCGAAACGGCTTGGCACTAAAATCACATCGCCACCTGCGACCATTAAATGTGAAAGGGCTTCATCATAGCCGATTTTTACCGCAATATTTTCTGGATATTGGGCGGCAAGATCGCGAATGCCTTGTTCCAAGTGCGGTGCACCAGAGCCTAAAATCATCAACTGTCCGCCTTGTTTGACGATTTCGTCTGCACTTTCGATTAATAAATCGACACCTTTTTGCTCGGTTAAACGGGTCACCATCACAAATGCCAAGGCAGATTCATCTTGTGGCAAATTGAAATACGCTTGCAATTCAGCTTTGTTTTTCTTTTTGCCTGCCATATATTTCAGTTTGTAATGGTGCGGAATGTATTGATCCACGTTCGGATGCCAAATATTTTCGTCCACGCCGTTTAAAATCCCCACCAAACGACCTTGAGCTTTTAAGCCAGAAAGCAAGCCTTGCAAACCATAGGCAAATTCAGGTGTCGTGATTTCTTCTGCATAAGTTGGGCTTACCGCCGTGCTTGCATCAGAATAGAACAAGCCTGATTTTAAATAAGAAATTTGCCCGAATAACTCCAAACCGTCCACATTAAACATTCCCGCAGGCAAACCAATTTCGTATAAATGATGATAAGAAAATTGCCCTTGATATGCCAAGTTATGAATAGTGAACACCGATTTCGCAGGGCGGCCTTTGTTGAACAAATATGCTGCACATAAGCCAGCGTGCCAATCGTGAGCGTGTACCACTTCTGCACGCCACCAGCTGTCTAAACCAGTGGCTAATTCTGCCCCCACCCAACCGAGCAAAGCAAAACGTTTGTAATTGTCGCCGTAGTCATTGTAATAGGCATCGTGATAAGGATTGCCCTCGCGACCATATAAGTGCGGTGCGTCAATCAAATAGATTCCAACACCGTTATATTCGCCATAACGCAACACCACGTGCCCTGCGAAGTTATCAAATTCGGCAACCACTTGGGTATTCTGAATACCTGCTGTAATTGCGGGATAAGCAGGCAATAAAACGCGGGCATCTAGCCCGATTTGGTTCTGTGCTTGGGGTAATGCCCCTAAAACATCGGCAAGCCCGCCTGTTTTTAAGAGCGGATAGAGTTCCGAGCAAACGTGTAGTATTTTCATTGAGTTTTTTATTTTCCCTATAAATATGAATAACGCTCGATCAGCCCCCCTCTTTAGAAAAGAGGGGGGGCAGAAAGAGCGGTCAATTTTCACCGCGTTTTTCCTAACTAATCCAAATGCCCATCTTCTTCAATTTCGTATCCCTCAAGTTTCTTTAACATTTTCGGGGTTACAAGAATGACTTTGCCTGTTGAGCTAATACGGAAGCGTTTTTTATCTTCTTCTATATCTACACCAATTTGCATACCATCAGGAATTTCGCATTCACGATCGATAATGCAATTTTTCAACACGCAATTTTTGCCGATTTTAACTTGCGGTAACACCACGCAGTGATCGACTTTTGAAAATGCATCAATTTTAATGCGGTCGAATAACACAGAATTGCTGATCGAAGCATCGGTAATCACACAACCGCCGCCGATAAGTGAGTTATCCACTGGATGCACATTGGAGTGTTTGTAGAAAAATTTTGATGGATAAGCCTGAATAGAATTACCACGAATTGGCCAGCTTTGGTCGTAAATATCTAATTGTGGATTTTCAGAGACTAAGTCGATATTGGATTGCCAGAAACTATCAAGCGTCCCTACATCACGCCAGTAAATTTCGCCTTCGGTATTGCGCCCCATGCAAGAGCGACTGAATGGGTGAGCGTAAAGAGTCTCTTCCGCTAAACATTTTGGCAATACATCTTTACCGAAGTCGTGGCTGGTGTTTGGAGTGCCAACTTCACGATCTAACATTTTGTAAAGATAATCCGCATCAAACACATAAATTCCCATTGAAGCAAGCGAAACATCAGGTTTACCCACCATGGCTGGCGGATCTTTTGGTTTTTCAACGAAAGCTTTTACTTTTAAGTTTTCGTTCACTGCCATTACGCCAAATTCGTGTGCTTCAGAACGTGGCACTTCAATGCAACCAACGGTACATTTCGCACCGCTATTGACGTGATCCATTAACATCACGCTGTAATCTTGTTTGTAAATATGGTCGCCCGCTAAGATCAAAATATATTTCGGGCGATAGTGATTTTTAATAATAGCCATATTTTGATATACCGCATCCGCTGTGCCACGATACCAAGTGGAATCATCGATTTGTTGGCGAGCAGGCAGCATATCCACAAATTCGCCACGCTCTTGCGGTAAGAAAGACCAACCCGTTTGTAAATGGCGAAGTAGAGAGTGTGCCGCATATTGGGTTACTACGCCAATACGGTTTAAACCTGAGTTAATGCAGTTAGAAAGTGCGAAATCAATGATACGACGATTACCACCGAAATAAAGTGCAGGTTTTGCACGTTTATCCGTCAATTCGTGTAAGCGTGAACCGCGTCCACCTGCAAGAATAAGCACTAAAGTATTTTTGACCAAGTCATATTTATTAAGGTCGCTCGCTTTCATAGGGATCTCCATAGTCTTTTGGTTATTCATTACTCAATACACAGAAACCCATTGCACATAGCTCGGTTTGCCGCGTATTGAGAGTTAAATGGTGTGTGCCATTTAGGGGTGTCCATTCCCCTGCGGGGAGGCAAAATGCCTGACTTTCGGCTTTGGCGTTAATCAATAAAAGCCAACGATTATCTAAAACTATCTGTAATGCTTTGGTTTGTTGATTTTGCCAATCTTCAACTGTCATCGGTTTACCTGCAATGTTCAGCCATTGCACATTCTCGCCCGACCACCATTGATCTCGGTTTAAACTGCCAATTTGCTTACGAAGTGCAATTGTTTGCTTGGTCAGTTCAAATAATACTGTGTTAAATTCAGCCCATTTTAGCCAAGTGATTTCGTTGTCTTGGCAATAGGCGTTGTTGTTGCCATATTGCGTGTTGCCGAACTCATCGCCCGCCAGCAACATTGGTGTGCCATTTGCAAGCAATAAACTCATTAATAATCCGCTTTGTGCAAAAGTGCGGTTATTTTCCACCGTACTTTTTTGCGGCTCAGTAAGATTTTCAGTCGAACCCTCTATGCCGTGGTTGTAACTGTAATTTTCATTTCTTCCGTCACAGTTTTTCTCGCCATTGGCTTCATTATGTTTTTGGTTGTAACTCACTAAATCTTTAAGCGTAAAACCATCGTGGGCGGTAATAAAATTAAGTGTAGTATGTGGCAAGCGGTCATTTTTCTTAAATAAATCGCTAGAACCAGCAAAGCGTTCTGCGAATGCACCGATTTCACCACTTTTCCATAACCAAAAACGGCAAAGATCATCACGAAAACGATCATTCCATTCCGCAAAATAACTTGGGAAATTGCCGACTTGATAGCCGTAATGTCCAATATCCCAAGGCTCGGCAATCAATTTAATATTTTGTAAACTTAGCTCATTTTTAATATCTGTAAAAAGCTGAGCTGACGCGTTGAAATCAGGCGTATCACGCCCTAAAACAGTGGCTAAATCAAAACGGAATCCATCAATGTGGCATTGCTCCACCCAATAACACAGGCAATCCACCACCCATTTTCGCCCTGCATCAGAGGATAAATTGAGCATATTGCCGCAGCCTGTCCAATTGATATAACGCCCTTGATCGTTGCGCCAATAGTAAGTTTGATCATCAATGCCACGCTGGCAGAATGTTGGGTAAGTTTGCTCTGATTCTGCAGAATGGTTAAACACCACGTCTAAAATAACTTCAATGCCCGCTTTGTGAAACGCCTTTACCATCGCTTTAAATTCAGCCAATGGATTATTTGTTGCCGCATATTTAGGTTCTACCGCAAACATCGCCAAGGGATTGTATCCCCAATAATTTTGTAAGCCTCGTGCCTGTAAGTGCGGTTCATTGATATGGAAATTTACAGGCAGCAATTCCACCGCAGTTATGCCTAACTCTTTCAAATACGCCAAATTCACAGGATGTGCTAATCCAGAATAAGTACCACGCAACGCCGCGGGGATTTTCTCGTTTAACTGGCTAAACCCTTTAACGTGCAATTCATATACAATAGTTTCAGCCCAAGGCGTATTGGGTGCGAAATCATTTTCCCAATCAAAATCTTCCGAAATCACAACCGCTCTTGGGGCAAGATGTGCGTTGTCGCGATTATCCGAAGGCAAGAACCAAGAACGACTTTCTTCGCTACTTAAATCAGGTTTATCATTCACGGCTTTCGCATAGGGATCGAGTATCAATTTCTGCGGATTGGCAAATTCGCCATGAATACGAAAACCATATTCCGTACCCGTTTTCACGCCAGTTACTGCCAAATGCCATACATTTCCAGTACGCATCATTGGCAAGCGTGTTTCTTGATTTTGTTCGTCAAAAAGGCAAAGTTCCACGCCTGTCGCAGCCGCAGAAAACAGGGCGAAATTGGTAATTTGCACGTCGTTTTTGACCGCTTGTGAGTATCCCATTGGAATAGGATTGCCGTTGTTGTAGATTTTGAACATATTTTTATCGCTTTTGTAGGGGCAAATTACATTTGCCCTAAAACATCGGTGGTTTATCAGGGCGAATGTAATTCACCCCTACAATTTATCTATTCGGATTATTTCGTCTTCAATCTCAAATAAACCGTTGCTAACGGAGGAATGGACACTGAAATCGAATTTTCTCGTCCATGGCTTTCAATGGCTTCACTTTGAACTGTGCCGAAATTACCCACGTTTGAACCTTCGTAATACATCGAATCGGTATTTAAAATTTCTTCATATTCGCCCGCAATATTCACACCGATGCGGTAGTCGTGGCGAGGTACAGGGGTAAAGTTACTGATGACAATAACACGTTCTCCGTTTGAACTGCGACGTTCAAAGGCAAACACAGAATTTGCCGCATCATCAACGACAAGCCAATCGAAACCCTCAGGGGAGTTGTCGAGTTCAAAGAGTGGTCGATTTTTTTGATAAATTTGATTGAGGTCTTTAACCAGCTTCAACACGCCTTTATGCCAGCCTCCGCCAATATTTTCATCAAGCAAGAACCAGTCCAAACTTTCTTCGTAATTCCATTCTCTGCCTTGGGCAAATTCATTCCCCATAAAGAGCAATTTTTTGCCTGGGTAGCCCCACATATAACCGTAATATGCACGTAAGTTAGCGAATTTTTGCCACGTATCGCCCGGCATCTTGCCAAGAAGTGAATATTTACCGTGAACCACTTCATCGTGAGAAAGTGGTAAAACAAAATTTTCGCTATATTGATACACCATTCCAAAGGTCATTTTGTTGTGATGATATTGGCGGTAAATTGGGTCAAGCTGCATATAGGCGAGCGTATCGTTCATCCAGCCCATATTCCATTTGAAATTGAAACCTAATCCGCCGTTTTCGCTTGGGTGAGTTACGCCTGCAAAAGAAGTTGATTCTTCCGCAATGGAAATTGCTCCCGCCATTTCGCTGTGAATTTTCCAGTTGGTATGTTTTAAAAACTCGATGGCTTCTAAATTTTCACGTCCTCCATATTGATTTGGAATCCACTCACCTTCCGCACGGCTGTAATCGCGGTAAATCATCGAAGCCACGGCATCCACGCGAATACCATCTACACCAAAGCGTTCAAGCCAATACAGTGCATTACTGGATAAGAAATTTTTGACCTCATTACGCCCATAGTTATAAATCAAGGTATTCCAATCTTGATGATAGCCCTCACGAGGATCTTCATGCTCATACAAAGCTGTGCCATCAAACGCGACTAAACCATGCGTATCACTTGGGAAATGACCAGGTACCCAATCTAAAATCACATTAATTCCAGCTTCATGTGCACGTTTAACTAAACGACGGAATGCTTCAGGTGAACCAAAGCGACTGGTTGGCGAATAAAGCCCAAGTGGCTGATAACCCCAAGAACCATCAAATGGAAATTCAGAAAGCGGTAAAAATTCTATATGGGTAAAACCCATCTCTTTTACATAAGGAATTAATTCATCAGCAATTTGATCGTAATCTAGCCAAAAATTGTTTTCTAAATTACGACGCCAAGATCCTAAATGCACTTCATAAATGGAAATCGGTTGATTCGCTTGATTTGCTTGACGACGTTGTTCCGTCATTTCCACCACATTTGGCAATGCACTCACTTGCGATGCTGTATCAGGGCGAAGTTGCGAACTAAAGGCAAAGGGATCGGCTTTCAAACGAAGATTGCCATGACAATCAATTAATTCAAACTTATAGAGCTGTCCTAAACTGGCTTTTGGTAAAAATAGCTCCCAAACACCACTTTTTAGATGAAAACGCATAGGATGACGGCGACCATCCCAATAGTTAAAATCACCCACAATAGAAACTCGTCTTGCATTAGGTGCCCATAAGCGGAAATTAACCCCGCTCACACCATCACATTCCATAAAATGCGCACCAAGCACTTCATATGGGCGAAGCATAGAACCTTCAGAAAGTAGCCATTGTTCTAAATCATCAATCATAGGATGAAAACGATAAGGATCTTCGACTATTTGCGATTCATTGCCCCAAAAAACCTGTAATTGATAAGCAAAAAAATGACGACAATTTGGAATAACACCAACAAAAAAGCCGCGCTCATCGACACAATCCAGTTCCGTTATTTCTTTACCACTTTCACGCTCAATCACCACCACTCGATTGGCATCTGGCAACAACGTACGGATTTCAATTCCTCGCTCAGTTTCATGCATACCAAGCGTAGCAAAAGGATCGCCATTGCTCGCATCAAAAAAACCATCAATAATTGCTTGTGTTACTGCGGTTGTCATATTTACTCCTTATACATTTCGCCCTTGGTTAATTTGCACAAAGAACGTTTTTAAAGCTTCATTGCTAAAAATAAACTCTAACGGTTGAGCAAGTTTCTTGCACCAGTTTGGGTATTCATTTGAGGTGCCCGGCAAATTAAAACTGATTTCTTGGCTAAGTAAATTTTCTAATTGCACACTAATCAATCGGCTGTTACTTTCCGCTAAATAATGATGGATCATTCGGTTTAAATGATCGTGCATCGCCATAGAAAGCGCATTGCCTTCATAATGCGGCGGTAAATAATTATCACGATGTAAACTATTTAATAAGGCTTGTTTATCCATGACGCGTTGATCGTATTTTTGCTTGAGCACTTCCCCATTTAAAATACCGAGTTGATTAAATAATTCTAAATCACGGCAATGCCAAAAACTTTGTAATGAGGGAACATCATGCGTGCCAATAGTGGCATAAGCATTTCGAGGATAATCAGATATACGAGGAAATTCGCCATTTCGTTGGGCAAAATACAATACAAAATAAGAGAAAATTTGAAACTCGTTTAATTTCCACCGCACTTCATCAGGCACGGTGCCGAGATCTTCACCAATAATCAAACATTCATTGCGGACACTTTCAATGGCAAGAATCGCCATTAATTCATCAAAAGGATAATGTACATAAGCGCCATCAGCCGCGGTTTTTCCTTCTGGAATCCACCACAAACGGAATAAGCCCATAACATGATCGATGCGTAGCACACCGAAATATTGCATATTGGCACGTAGCATATCGATAAATGGTGCAAAGCCACGTGCTTTTAGCACGGTTGGATTATAAGGTGGCAAATTCCAATTTTGCCCGACTGGGCCTAACGGATCGGGGGGCGCGCCAATAGAGGCATTTACATAATATAAATCAGGATCGCTCCATACATCAGCACTGCCACGAGAACTATTCACCGCTAAATCGCCATAAATACCTAACTTCATACCAGACTGTTTACAAAGATTTTGTAATGCGGAAAGTTGTTCTTCAGTAAGCCATTGCAACCAAGCAAAAAATTGGATTTGCTCATGGTGTGTTTTTAATAGGGCTTTTCTTTTTGCCGCATTTAAATGCTGCCATTCCTTACGCCAGCCAAGCCAACCGATGGTATTTTCTTCTGCTTGATGATCGGCGTGTTCTTGTAAATCTAATACATTAAATAAGCCCTGTAACAACAAAGGTTTACCTTTGTTTTTTAAATAATCAGCAAAGATTTTTCGACGTGTCACAATTTCAGCGGATTGACTACGTTGAAAGAAATCAAACAGGGACTCAAGTGCGGTTAATTTTAAAGCCAAAATTGAAGAATAATCGACGCAGTCACTTTTACGTAAATTACCAATTTTTTCTTGAATATCCTCACGCTTAAACCAATTTTGCACTGAACGGCAACGCTTAAATTCTGGTAACTCTGGAATCGCTAAATATAAAAAATTCAACCAACGACGAGAGGATGAACTATAAGGGCTAGTCCATTTTGGCACAGCAGGATACGGCAAATGTAATGGATTAATTCCCACATAATCTGCACCTTGTTTTGCACTTTGTTCAATCAAAGTGGCTAAATCACCAAAATCTCCAATGCCCCAGTTTTGTTCTGAGCGTAAACTGTAAAGTTGCACATTCACGCCCCACACTTTTTTATTTTTTAATACGGGTGGTTGAAACGCTGTTTTAGGAGAAATAAGTAAACGAACGCGGTACTGTTCAGTATCAGAAAAAATAGATAATTGATAATAGCCAAAAGGAAGTGGCGGTAAGGAAAGTGCGGATAAATTTGAAAGTGTTTTTTCTAACAGAATAGCATTAGATTCATCAATCAGCTGATAACGATATTCACTGGTAGGCGGCAAATCTAGACGATTGAGTCGATAATCAATCGGTTCATTTTCAAATGCAGCCAGTACATCGTCAAACTGTCCTTTCGCTTTTGGCGGAGGCTGCAAAAGCTCAACAAAAGTTGAAACCGTCTTTTCATCTGCGAAAATAAGATGTCCATCAATATCATAATGAGAAAGCGCGATACCGCATTTTTCTGCTTTTTGTTTGAGAGAATCCGAGATTTGCATAGACACCACATGACAACTGTATAACTCTTGTTAGGGATTATAACCAAGCTGAAAGTGATGACAACCAGCTTTATTTAAAAGTGTGATCTTCGTCAATAATAAATTCAAACCAATCAATCACATCGCGTTCATGTACCCCATTTTTGATTAAAACATCAGCATTTTTCAAGGAATCCGCATGACCAGAAATGAGTGGATGCCATTCAGGGAGTGTTTTTCCTTCATAAAGCAAGCGATAGGCACAAGTGTCAGGCAACCAATGAAAATCAGGTAAATTCTTTTTGGTGAGTTTGGTGCAGTCGGTTTCAATTTTAAAACGCTCTGAATAATTACCGCACTTTCCAGTTTCTACATCTAAAAGGTTGCAAGCAATTCGGGTGTAATAAAGTTTTTGGCGTTTACCTCGCCCTTGAATATATTTGCGATAACAGCATTTGCCGCAGCCATCACATAAGGCTTCCCATTCAGATTCGGTCATTTCAAGCAGGGATTTTGTTTGCCAAAAATTAGGTTCAAGTTGCATACTGGATTGCATAGTAGATACAAATAAAAAGTGCGGTCAAAATCGAATTTATTTTGACCGCACTTGGTTGATTAAAATTAGAAGCCTTCTTTTAAGCTTACTGTTAAGTTAAATACCAAATGTTCAGGACGGCTATCTTTACTATCTGCGCAGAAATAACCTTCGCGTTCAAATTGGTAACCTTTTTCTGGTTCCGCATTTGCGA
>ENA-OWMY01000644-OWMY01000644.1-metagenome-genome-assembly--contig:-NODE-644-length-10147-cov-5.625347_pt1 | contig 10147 bp, 8 predicted proteins | sample MGYA00245358_ERZ651122 | MGnify/ENA primary metagenome ERZ651122 (study PRJEB26857, sample SAMEA4031752) | metagenome | biome: human; feature: oral; material: saliva | place: Philippines | collected 2014 | study...
AGCCGAAGCCAAAGATAAGGCTGACCAAGTGACTAAAAAGTCTGACGAAGCCAAACTCTCTAAAGACGAGCTTGATAAGGCCCGTACAGGTGTAGAAAAGGCTGACAAAGAGTTGAAAGACGCAACGGACGACTTTGACCCAGCTGCGAAAGAAAAGGCTCAACAAGAAAAAGATGACGCGGATAAAGATGTTCTTGTAAAAGACAAAGCTAAACGTGATGTAGAAACAGAGCTAGAAAAAGCAAAAGAAAACGACAAAACGCGTGAAGCTAAGAAAGTTCAAGAACGCCAAAACAAAGCCGACAAAGAAGAGGATAAAACAGCAAAAGAAGGCGCGGTCAAAGACGCGGAAAAAGCAGTTAAAGATGCTGAAGAAAAACTAAAAACAGCTCAATATCCGACAGATGTAACCGTAACACCAGAATGGCTAGCAAAAGCTAAAGAGCTTATCAAACGTCGTATGGACAAATACCCAGAACCATATCCAAATATGGACGGTATGGATGCAGACCAAATCGACAAAGCAGATGAAGAATGGAACGCTCGCTATAACGTTTGGTTGGAACAATATCGTAAAGATATTCGCCGACTAGAAGAAGAGTTGACTAAACTAGACCGTGAAACAAATGAGAACTGGATGGAACGTATCAGTAATATTAGTGAGACTGGAATCCAAGATGGGGAAAATGATGTTAAATATGACCCAAACAATCTACCTCAAGATGTTGTGGATGATTTAAACAACCATTTTGTTACTCTTTTAAACAGTCTTCGTAAACAATTAGGTCTGTCAGAAGCCAAACTCAATACAAACAATAAAGATTTTGCCAAAGAAGTAGCAAAAATTTATAAAGACAATGGCTATCAAGACCTAAGTCACTTTGGGCGAGGAATTAATGATGTTGCTCGAAAAAGAGGATTAAAACCGTCCGAAGATTCTGGTGTTGATACGCATACACAATATTATGAAGACCTCATGAATGTTCCAATGGGTTCAGATAGAATGACTAAACGTGAATTGCTTGCACGTATGACAGAGTCATTTATGTCATTCTTTGCTGAAGGATACTTGACAGGTGGCTACGGTCATTTTTATAGTTTGTTACAAGCCGACACTGTAGGATTAAATACATCAATCATCAAAGGTGGACAACTTTTAACTGACCTTGGTGACCCTGATTTCACACACGTATACCGCATTCACGTTTTGAAAGTGAAAAGTGAAAAATATATTGACAACGATAACACAGACATCCAAAAAGCTAAGTATGATGACCTCTATGGACCAAATTCAACAGCTAACCTTCCAACACCAACTCTACAAAACAAACAAGAAGTAGAAGCCGAATTGGAAAAAGCTAAAGCTGATAAGAAGACTGCTGAAGCTAATTTGGAACAAGTGAAAACAGAGCTTCAAGAAATTGAGAAACGCATTACCGACCTAGAAAAAGAAGTATCTGAAACACCAGCTAAAGAAGCAAAACGCGCAGAAGCGGTTAAAGAGCTTGAAAAAGCCAAAGAAAAAGCAGAAGACGCTCAACGTAAGCTAGAACGTGCGACACTTGACGATAATGTCAAATCATTGCGTCTGGAAAATGCTCGTAAGGCAAAAGACGAAGCCGATAAAGAATTGGCTAAGAAATTGGCGGAAAGTCAGCAAAAAGACAAAGACTTGGAAGATGCCAAGATTGAGCGTTTGAAAGCAGACAAAGAATTGAAAGACGCGGAAGATGCACTTCAAAAAGCAAAAGACAAGTTGGCAGACACACTTCGTTTGAGCCAAGAAAAATCCAAACTGGAAGCAGAATTGAAAGCTAAGTCAAAAGAGTTGGATGAACTCTGCAAACACGTAGACGACTTAAAACGTAATGTAAAACAAAAAGAAGACGAAGCAGAAAAAGCTCGTAAAGCAAAAGACGAAGCAGAACGCGAGTATCAAAAATTGCTCCTTCGTAAGACAATCGACGACGCACTTATTCCAGAACAACCAGAATTCAAAGGTGGTGTAAACGGACCAGGTGCGATTCAACCAGAACTACCAGAATTTCCGCTTGATCAGTTACCTAAGGATGAGCCGAAAATTGACGAACCAAAAGTTGAGCGACCAAAAGTCGAACAGCCAAGAGTAGAACAGCCTAAGGTAGACGAACCGAAGGGTGAGCAGCCCAAAGTTGAACAACCAAAAGCTGAACAACCGAAAGTAGAGCAACCAAAAGGTGAAGAACCAGCTCAAGAGCCTAAAAGTGGTAGATCAAGTGACGAACCGAATACCGAAAAACCTGGTCAAGCTGGTGACCAGAACGTGAAACCTGTTGGGCCAGCACCAAGCTACCAAGCACCTGCAGTTCTATCTCCAGCCCAAGAAGAAGCTGGACAAAAAACTTTGCCAAATACTGGCAGTCAAGTCAGTCTCATAGCTTTATTAGGATATGGCTTCTTGGCAGGATTAGGAATTATTTTAAAGAAAAAAGAGGGATAAAAATTGAAGAAGAAAGTTGCATTTGTATTATCATTAGTAACTAGCTTATTGCTTCTTGCAGCCTGCTCATCAGCAGATGGAACTTATGTCTACCAAGGTAGCATGCCATTTATGGAAGAAGCAACTGTAACCATCCAAATCAAGGGTGACAAGGGAAAAGTTCATACCAAAGGAAAAACGATTGGTATCCTGACAGAAGGCAAGCCAACAGAGCAGACAGATGAGATGAAGGTCAATCAGAAAGAAAAGACTCTTGAATTGTCTTCACTGAAACTAGGTTATGAGATTAAAGGTGGAGAGTTGACTATTACTTCAGATCCTTCTGGTATACTAGCTGGTAAATCTTTTAAAAAGAAATAAAGGAGGTATTATGTCCAAGAAAAGCATTTTAAGTGGCTTGTTATTGTCTGGCTCAGTCATTTTATTAGTAGCCTGTGGGCAGCAAGCTAGCCAGACAAGCGAAGGTGAGTCGGCTGATGCTACAGTTCAAACCAGTGCTTCAGAAGATAAAAAAGCTGAACAAGCAAAGATTGATTACCAAATCGTCTATCAGAATATCTTAGAATCCTATAGAGAGCGAGTTAAGACAGCGCAAAAACAACAAATGCCACAGAATTCGACAGGTAATAAGGAAGAGTCTTATATTGATTCCATTTTGTTTGATTACCAAGGGAAAGATATCAGCTACACTTTCTACGATATCAATAAGGATGGAAAGAAAGAATTGTTGATTAAGCAAGATAAGGTTCTACTTGGGATTTACTATCTGACAGATCAGGGAGCCCAGCTAGTCAAGGCTGGTGGGGTTGCTGGAAAAGGCGGTTCACGTCAAATCTTGATTCCTTATGAAAATGGAGCTATCTCTTACTTGATTTTTAGTGCTTCTAGACCGGAGGCCATTGCTAAAACCTATCTCTTTGCAGATGGTCGTTATCAGGAAGCCAGCTCAGTCAACTATGATTTAAGAGAGACAGATGATCCTTCAAGTTTACAAGGGTTAGATGGGGTTAAAAAGCTTGATTTGGAAGGCTTGAACTGGTTGATTTTTGATGATGCTTCAGCTAGTCGTCCCTTTATTGACCTAGAGGAGCAGTCCAAGGGACCGGGTGCTCATCTGGCTGAAATTCATCAGAAAAACTTCAGCAGTATCAAAGGAACTTGGAAGAATAACAAGGGTGGAGAAATCACTTTTGATGAAAATGGATTTACAAACGGAGCTGAAGTAACACCGGCTCCACCTAGAATTGTAGATAATATGGCAAAATTTGGAATCGGATTTAGTGGTGGCGTAGGTGGAGCAGCTGTCACTCTAATTCCCAAAGGAATTGTGCATCCTCCTCTTAATGGAGGTAATACATCTTATGAAGATGCTTCTGACAGCAGTAAAGATCGTTTATTAATTACCCAGTATGGGGGGGCATTAGCAGATCCAAACGAATTTTACTATAAGGTTAGTGAATAAAAAGGAAAAATAGAAGATGAAACTAAAACATGTACTGGCAGGATCAGCAATGGGGTTGAGTCTACTGATGGCAGGGGTAGGGAATGCCTAGTACTACCTCAATGGCTCAGGTACTATGGTAATAGTTTGGTTACAAATAGGCGGTGTCTGATACTACCTCAATGGTTCAGGAGTAATGGTAACAGTTTGGCTTCATCAAGGAAATGTCTGGTACTACCTCAACGGTTCAGGTGCTATGAATAAATGTGGCTGGTCTAAAGTTGGAAAATCCTGGTATTACTTCACAACTTCAGAAGCTCTTCTAGTCAATACTACAACACCAGATGGTTATCGCGTAAATGCTAATGGTGAGTGGGTGTAGGAGTGACAGAGCTATAGTCATACATGATAGATAAAATATATTTTAGATATATCACATTTAAGGAGAATAATAATGGCTTATTTTTTAGTTGGTAAAGATAATTCTTCTTTATTTTCTAAAAGAACAACTTGGGATTTTGACGCTGCAATTGCGGCTGCAAGTGATGGAGATACAATTGAAATCCAAGAAAATTTTAGAGTAGAATTTGGATCAATCCTAATTGATAAAAATTTATCATTTATTGGAAATGTTATTGAAGAGGAGCAACTCATTTTACCTGCATTGGATGGTTTGTTTGCTATTGATGGTGTAAATGTGACATTTAAAAATCTAGCTTTAAATGTCAAAGAGGAAAAATATAATTGTTTGAATATAAAACCAGGATCATCTGTACTATTAGATACCGTTATTTTAGAATCAAATCAGACTGAAGGTGATATTTACCCGATCTGTTATTCTAAAGATTCAACCGTTACGATTAAAAATTCTGTAGTTCGTTCTTTTCAACCAGATAAACGTCAGCGCATATATTTTGACAATTCTACAGTTCTAATTCAAGATACGAGTATCTATGTTCAAACAGTATTTGATAACTCACGATTTGAATTATCAAATATTGAGTTAGAAGTTTCGGATAATAATGGAATATTCTTAGGAACAAAATCAGAAGGAAGTATTAAAAGTTCTATTTTATTTGCAGGAAGTTTTGAAAATAAGCGCTCTACAATTGAATGTACACAATCAAGCTTGACCTTAGTGGATACGAGAGTTTTTCTAGATAATGATGAGGAGTATGTAAATGCTTGTTTTCTAAAAGAAAGTTCCTTATCTGTAGGGTTTGTAATGATGCATTCTATTAAAACAGTGAAGTCCACAGTACATATTGAAGATCATCTGGGATTGGTAGAACTTGGAGATTTTGAAGATCATTCATCTGTTACTGGAAATATCTTAATGGTTTTAGGAGGAAATCATAATAAGATTAATGTATACTCTGACAGTCATTCTAACCTACGATTAAATAAAATAATTGTAGGAATGAAAACAAACCCAGATATAAAACTGGAACGAAATGTTAAATTCCAAGTCGGTGAATTACTGAGAGTAAAAACTAATGAAGATTATACAGATGTTATTTTAGATGAAAATAATCAATATACCTTAGTAAATGATGAAGTATCTATTAGTCGTTTTGGTGAGAAAACAACGTTTGAAAAGTTACAGGATATGATTGGACTTGATAGTGTCAAAAATGAAGTTCAAGAATTTATTGCTATTACTAATATGAATAAATCCCGAAAAGATAAGGGCTTTAATACATCTGGAGTAACTTTACATTCATTGTTTTTAGGAAACCCTGGTACTGGTAAAACTACAGTTGCTAGATTGATGGGTAAACTACTTTATGAAAATAATATCATTCCAACAGATAAGTATGTAGAAACATCCAGAAGTGATTTAGTCGGTCAGCATATAGGTCATACTGCTATCAAAACAAGAAAAGTATTAGAATCTGCACTAGGTGGAGTACTCTTTATTGATGAGGCCTATACACTTGCAAAAGGTGGAGAAAAAGATTTTGGATCGGAAGCTATTGATGAAATCTTGAAATTCATGGAAGATCATCGAGAGGATATTGTCTTAATTTTTGCAGGTTATACAAAGGATATGGAAAAATTCTTAGAAATGAATGAAGGATTGCGGAGTCGTATTCCAAATGTATTTCATTTTGAAGATTATTCTATTGGGCAATTGTATCAGATTGGTCTAAATGATCTAGTAAGTAAAGGTTATAAAGTAGATGTAGAAGCATATCAAAAACTTCTGAAAAATAATTTTGAAAGAAGCAATGATTTTAGTAACGGACGCTGGGTTAGAAACCAAAATGAGAAAATTTTACGTAAGGTAGCGATGTATCTATTTGAGAATAATATAGAGATAATAGAGATGATACCTAATGAAGTCTTGGAGAATTGTTATATTTAATAGAAAGAGGAAAGAAAGTATATGTCAGATAATTTTAAGAAAGAATATGTAACCCCACCATCCGCAGGAGCCACTAAAGAAAAATTTGGTAATTTTTTACAATCTGTAAGAGATCATTTAAGAGAAGACTATCGTAAACAATTTATAATTAGAAAAACATTATGTAGTTTCTTGGTATTTCTTTTTTGGATAATGTTCTGGGTTCCTCCTTTAGGAGTTTTTGGTTTTCTAATTGCTGTTGTCTTAACTTGGTTATCTTTTGTGTTTTGGCACTATTCTTATTGGAATTATCAAGGGGGAATTATTCAGAATTTCTTGGATGGTCTAGTTCGCTATGGAACATTTTGGGGATTAGTAAAGAAAACTATTTTACAGTATATCTTGGTTTATTTTTGGATAACATTAGCTGCTCCAGCTTTTGGATTCTTCATATGGAGGAAAGCTGTAAAACATAATCAAGTTTTATATGTTACCAATGAACGCAGAGACATATGGAATGAAAACTAAATCGTTTGAAAAGTTTCCAAATTAGATGAAAGTAGTTTGGTATACATTGATCAGTGTAAAAATGAGATGATTAGAATCTAGTATATAAGTTCTATTAATGTAAGAAAAAGTTTGATACCAGTATTCTATGATGAATAATTTGGAAATAGAAATTGTTAAAAATATACCTTCACAACGAATCAACAAGCATCTCCATATCGGGGGGTGTTTTTGAAACTCATCAACTTAGGTTGGTGGGTTTTTCTAGTTTGACAGTCTATTGAAATAAGACTATAATCAAGCTGTAACAGTGTTTGAGGAGGTTTAGATGTACTTTAGATTGGAAAACAAGGAGTCTCAGAAAGCACAAGAAATAGGGAATCTGATTCGTACTTATAATCGTTCAAAAAGAGAAGAGGCTGAAAGTGAGCCACTGAATCTTTATGTCGAAGATGAAAAGGGCAATCTCCTGGCAGGTTTGATAGCAGAGACTTTTGGAAATTGGCTAGAAATCGAGTATTTATTTGTAAAAGAGGAACTGAGAGGGCAAGGAATCGGTTCAAAACTATTGCAGCAAGCAGAAACTGAAGCTAAGAATCGAAACTGTCGTTTTGCTTTTGTCAATACTTACCAGTTTCAAGCTCCAGATTTTTATAAAAGGCATGGCTACAAGGAAGTCTTTACCTTACAAGACTATCCCTACATTGGGCAAAGATATTATTACCAAAAGGATTTGTGACCTAGACTTCTTTACTTTGAAGAGGAGCTAACCTAAGTAGAAAAAAGAACGAATACTCTTTATCATGTAAGATGATAGAGAGTTTTTTGTTAATAAAATATTACAAAATGACATTTATATATTGCATTAAGTTAGATATATGGTATAATATTTTTGAAAAGAAGCGCAACTTTTTAAAAAATAGAAGGAGGATGCTAGTGGCTAAAAATTTAAAGTTAAAACTAGCTCGTGTGGAGCTTGATATGACACAAGGTGATTTGGCAGAAGCTGTGGGTGTTACGAGGCAGACTATCGGCTTGATAGAAGCAGGGAAATATAATCCTAGTCTCTCGCTCTGTCAGTCCATATGCAGATGCTTAGGCAAAACGTTAGACCAACTATTTTGGGAGGAAGAAGATGAAAAATAGAAAAAAACTTGTTATCAAAGATGAACGTACGGAAAAATTGGATGGAAATATTTCAGGAGAAATTCTCTTGGGTATGTACCTATTTTTGGCACTGGAAATTTTTACCAAAGTTTATATTTTTAATTTAACGCTTCTATCCTATTTACCAGAATTACTTTTATTGATTGGAGTCGGTTTGTATGCCATTATTCGTCGCATGTATGTAGGAATTGATATTCGAGATATTGTTGAGAATACTGGAAAAGAAAGAATTTTATCTGCTTTGGGATTTTCTATAGTGATTTTATTGATTGATATCGTAGGAAATCACGAGGAACTGGTCAGTCTATTGACTTGGAAGTACTCCCTAAAAGTGGTTCTAGCAGTTATCATCTATCTCGTTGGGAGTTATTCTATGGACCGAGTTATCCTATACTTGAATCGCAGAAATCAGCAAGTTTGGGAGGAAGAAGATGAAAAATAGATTTTTTTATTATCAATTACTAGACGAAAGAGAAGAACAACTGATGAATAAAGCGGGGGCTGAAAGTTTCTATATCTCTATAGCTTTCTTGCTTTTATCTTATATGATTGCAGTATTAGCACCAAGTCTTTTTAATCCGAGAATGATTCTCATCATTATCATTATTGGAACTTTTTACTTTTTCGGCCGTGCTCGAGATTTGGGTGTGAACTACTATAGTCGTTTTCATTTTACAATTTTAGGGTGTTTGCTGGTAACTCTCGCTATTACGACTCTTTTGATGTTGCAGAATTATCAATTCAACATAGAAATTTATCAGCACAATCCTTTGAACCTTAAATACCTATCTGCTTGGGCAATTACTTATGTCATTTACCTTCCCTGGGTCTTTATTGGCAATCTTGGTCTTAAGAGCTATGGCGAATGGGCTCAGAAAAAGTTTGAACAAGATATGGATGAACTGGAGAGTGGAGAATAGCTTGTTACTCTTTTCTCAATCCAGCTAAAATGTGATATAATAGTACTAATTTATTGGAATACATGAAAGTTCTTAAAAATTTTCATGGGTTTCTAGCTAAGGAAGTAGGAAAAGTATGTATCCAGATGATAGTTTGACATTGCACACGGACTTGTACCAGATTAACATGATGCAAGTTTACTTTGACCAAGGAATTCACAATAAGAAGGCGGTTTTTGAGGTCTATTTCCGTCAGCAACCGTTCAACAACGGTTATGCGGTTTTTGCTGGTTTGGAAAGAATTGTACATTATCTTGAAGACCTACGCTTTTCAGATAGCGATATTGCCTACTTGGAGACGCTTGGGTATCATGGAGAATTCTTGGATTACCTACGAAATCTCAAGTTGGAGTTGACGGTTCGTTCTGCTCAGGAAGGGGACTTGGTTTTTGCTAATGAGCCGATTGTACAGGTTGAAGGCCCTCTTGCCCAATGTCAATTGGTCGAAACGGCTCTCTTGAACATCGTTAACTTTCAAACCTTGATAGCGACCAAGGCAGCACGTATTCGTTCAGTCATTGAAGATGAACCTTTGATGGAATTCGGGACACGTCGTGCGCAAGAAATGGATGCAGCTATCTGGGGAACACGCGCAGCCGTGATTGGTGGAGCCAACGGGACTAGCAATGTGCGAGCAGGGAAGCTCTTTGGCATTCCTGTCTTGGGTACTCATGCCCATGCCTTGGTACAGGTTTATGGAAACGACTATGAGGCCTTTAAGGCCTATGCTTCAACCCATCGTGACTGTGTCTTTTTAGTAGATACATATGATACGCTTCGCATCGGTGTGCCAGCTGCCATTCAGGTTGCTCGTGAACTGGGAGACAAGATTAATTTTAAAGGCGTTCGTATCGACTCAGGGGATATAGCCTATATTTCCAAGAAAGTTCGCCAACAGTTAGATGAGGCTGGATATCCAGATGCCAAAATTTACGCTTCCAATGACCTCGATGAAAATACCATCCTTAACCTCAAAATGCAACACGCTAAGATTGACGTTTGGGGGGTGGGTACCAAGCTGATTACAGCCTATGATCAGCCTGCTCTTGGCGCAGTTTATAAGATTGTAGCTATCGAAGATGAAACTGGTCAGATGCGCAATACCATCAAGCTTTCAAGCAATGCTGAAAAAGTATCGACACCAGGTAAGAAGCAGGTATGGCGCATTACCAGTCGTGAAAAAGGCAAGTCAGAAGGTGACTACATTACTTATGATGGTGTAGATGTTACTAGTATGACGGAGATTA
>ENA-OWMY01000651-OWMY01000651.1-metagenome-genome-assembly--contig:-NODE-651-length-10109-cov-3.126318_pt1 | contig 10109 bp, 7 predicted proteins | sample MGYA00245358_ERZ651122 | MGnify/ENA primary metagenome ERZ651122 (study PRJEB26857, sample SAMEA4031752) | metagenome | biome: human; feature: oral; material: saliva | place: Philippines | collected 2014 | study...
TTCTTCTGTCCCACGTTTTAAAGTGTCATCTTCTTGCGTTTTTGTTTCAAAAGGAATCTCTACTTCTTCAATATCATCTACTGTTCCTTCAACTGGTTTTGTTCCTTTTATAACAACTTTAGAAACGGCAGGCGTTTTCACTTCTGTAGTTGTAGAAAGGATTTTATCTGTTTCTTCACCTTCAACTGTTTCGTAAGTTGTTTTGGTAACTTGAACTCCTTTAGCCCCTTCGCGTTCAACAACTTCTTCATCTACATATTTTGTGTCATCCGGAACTACTTCTGTTGTGAAATCTAATTCACTTTCAGTAGATTTCTCAACTGTACCAGTTGTTACTTTATATTCTGGGTTTACTTCTTGTACTGGTGCTTGACCTTCTTGACCAGGTTCTTGTGTTCCTTTTGTTGAAACTGGCTTTATGTACTCAGGGTTTTCTGGTTGAACTAAAGCTTCGCCTTGTTTCTCACCTTCTTTTACTTCTTGAACACCTTTTGCTTCATGGAATTCTGGAAGTACTGGCTGTGTTAAGGTTTGACCTTCTTTTCCTGTTTCCTGTGTACCTTTTTCTTTAATTACTAATTCAGATAACTCATTAACAGGGGACAGCATTCCATATTCAGGACGATTAGTTGCTATAGGTTTCACTTCTGTAGCAGGTTTTGGACTTTCAGGTTTCACTTCTGGAGTTTTTGACGCTTCTTTTACATCTACTGGAGCTGGTTTTGGAGTTTCTTCTTTTGCACCTACTCCAATAATTTGTAAAATTGGTTGTGTTGTTACTTCTGTTTTAACAACTTTACGTGTTTCTACGCCATTCACAACCGTTACTTGCGTATAAACTGTACGAACTCCTGGTTGACCAGCATAAAGAATCCGACTCTTACCTTTTTCTAATGCTGTATCTGCCTGTGTCATTGTCTCAAACGGAATTTCTTCAGTTGTTGTTTCAATTCTTGTTTCTTCTTTTTTCTCTACTGTAGTTGTAGGAACTTCTGGAGTAACTACTTCAACAGAAGCTTGTGGTGCTTCCGCTGTAGTTTTCTCTTGTTCTGGATGAGAAATTTGTTTTAATTCTTTCTCACTTAAATAACCAACATAACGATAGCCATCAATTTCTACAACACCTTCATTAGAAGAAGCACGAATCACTTGGCTTAATTCCACAGCCACTGCTTGAGATGGAATAAATGTTGCTGCTCCTGAAGCAGTAATTAATAATGCTCCTAAAATTTTATGACGTTTTTTCTTAGAAACAACTAAAACAATACTACTTGCTGCCAATAATCCTGCAGCAGTAAATACCATATTTTCTCTTACTCCTGTTTGTGGAAGTACTTGTTCAATTTTACGGTAAATTAAATAATACACTTCTTCATCCTGAGGTGGAACTTCCGTATGAAGAAGGGCTTTTTCTTGTTCTGTTAAATTTGCTTCATCAACATAATGATAAGTCGATGGACTTGCAGCACTCACTGGAGTACCCATACCAAATAATGCAGACCCAATCACAACTGATCCAGCAATTTTTTTGATTTTTCTAATAGAAAAAATTTCTTTTCTCATATCGTTTCCTTTCATTTTTAAATTTTCGTGCAATATAGTATAACATATATGAAAATTTACTTCTATAATATCAATAATTATTCTTTTTAATGATCAATTTTAACAATTTGTTTTGAAGTAGCATCAATCGTTACTTCCATTGATTTTCCATTATGATTAACTTCTACATTCCAATATAATTGACCATTATCACGTTCTAATGTCCAATCTTTTATCTGTCCACCAGAAAATTGATCTAAAGAAATTGAAATCATCTCATCAACATCTGATAAAGTAGATGTCTCAATCTTCTTATAAGCACGTTTATAAGAAATATCTCCTTTTTTACGATCCATTTCTGTTTGAACTAAATTTTGGCTGTCTACTTGATAGATGAACTCATATTCTGTTGTATCATCCATCGCAGAAACTTCATACACAAGTGGTTGTATTTTCTTTAATTGAACTTTCGTAATATCTAAAGCACTATATTGGTTAGAAAACACTTCTACTATTTTTTCAACACTTTCTTTATACGAAGCTGAATTTTGAGAAGAAGATTGATTTTGTTTCGCTGTTGCTTGTTGAGTTGTTGAGTTTGTAGTTGTTTGATTACTTTGAGTTGTTTGTGCTACTGAAGTTGTCGTTGTAGGTTGAGGTGCTGTATTAATTTGAACACAGGCACTTAATAAACTTACAGAAACAATCGATAGAAATAATTTACTTTTTTTCATATTTTCCTCTTTCGAATTATTATTTTTAAAGCATATTAAATATATAAGAAACCTCGTCTTGTTGCAAATAAAACAGTCGAATTTTATATTATTTTTATCGTGCACGTTTTATGGTACAATATGAACAAATAATCATTGAAAGGAGAGTCTATGTTAGAGCAATATAAAACTATTCATCAAGATGGGCAACATGAAATTGAAATTAAAGGTTCACGCTTTATCGCGCATTTCAAACGTACAGAAACAGAAGAAGACGCTCTCGAATTTATCCAAGCTATTAAAAAAGAACATTGGAAAGCAACCCATAATTGTTCAGCTTACTTAATCGGAGAAAGAGATGAATTCCAACGTGCAATGGACGATGGAGAACCGAGTGGAACAGCTGGTGTTCCAATGTTAGAAGTATTGAAGAAACAGGAACTGAAAAATACTACGGTTGTTGTAACACGATACTTTGGCGGTACTAAACTAGGTGCTGGGGGACTCGTTCGTGCTTATACAGGAGCTGTAGCAGAAGGCCTTAAAGCTATCGGAGTCGTTCAAGCTAGCTTAGAAACGATTTTAAAAGTGACAATTGATTATTCTACCGTTGGAAAACTAGAATACTATCTTGAAACAAATAATATTTCTGTAGTCGATAAGGAATTTACAGATGTAGTCGCTATTCATTGTAGTTTACCTGTTGAAGAAGTAGAATCTTTCCAAGAATCAGTAATTGAATTATTACAAAACAAAGTTCAATTCGAAGAACTAGGACAACAATATATCGAAAGACTTATTTCGTCAGATGGAGAATAAAAAAATGTGGAGCGAACAGCTCCACATTTTTTTACTTTTCGCAGTAGCTGCTGCCGTCCCTTGCTACTACAGGAAAATCAATTATTATTCAAACTGCGCGCGATATAAACCAGCATAGAATCCTTGTTTTGCCAACAATTCTTCATGTGTTCCTTGCTCAATTACATTCCCCTTCTGCATCACTAAAATCTTATCTGCATTACGAATCGTTGATAAACGGTGCGCAATAACAAATGAAGTCTTATGTTCCATAATATGATCCATCGCTTTTTGAATTTGCATTTCTGTTCTTGTATCTACATTCGAAGTTGCTTCATCTAAAATGAAAACAGAAGGTGAAGCTAAAATAGCACGAGCAATCGTTAATAATTGCTTTTGCCCTCCAGAAATATTATCTGTTTCTTCCGTAATGTACGTATCATATCCATCCGGTAATTTACGAATAAAATCATCCGCAAATGCTTGTTTTGCAGCTTGAACAACTTCTTCATCCGTTGCATCTGGACGACTATAACGAATATTTTCTCGAATCGTTCCTTTAAATAACCAAGTATCTTGTAATACCATCCCAACTTTTGAACGAAGAGAATCTACTTTATAATCTTGAATATTATGTCCATCAATTTCAATTGCTCCACTTGTAATATCATAGAAGCGCATTAACAGATTAATTACAGTCGTTTTACCTGCACCTGTTGGTCCTACAATCGCGACTGTTTCCCCTGCTTTAACATCAATATTCAAATCTTCCATCAATGTCACTTCTGGAGTATAGCCAAATGAAACATGCTTAAATTGAACATCTCCAACAATAGCTGGAAGTTCTTCTTTATCGCCTTCTTCTTCCATTTCTTCAGCATCTAATAATTCAAAAATTCGCTCTGCTGCCGCTAACATAGATTGAGTTAATCCAATCATATTCGCTGCATCTCCCATTGGTTGGCTAATATTTCTCATATATTGCAAAATTGCTTGAATTCCACCGATAGTAATCATTCCACTAGCAGCAAACAATCCCCCGACAATCGCTACAAATACATAAATAATATTATTAATTAAACGAGAAATTGGATACATCAATCCTGCAAAGAATTGCGCTTTCCAAGCATGTTCATATAATTCATCATTTAAATTTTGAAATTCTGCTTGAGAACGTTCTTCATAATTGAACGCTTTTACAATCTCATGTCCAGCATAATATTCTTCAATATAACCATTTAAACGTCCCGTAGTTTCTTGACGATTCGCAAATGCTGTTGAAGATTTCTTTCCAATCAATCCAATAATAAATAGCGAAAGAGGAATTCCTAAAAAACCAATAATCGCCAATGGAATATTAACCGTGAACATCATAATAATAATCCCACAGAATGTAAGAACAGTTGTAAAAATTTGATTTGATACTTGTGAGAAAGAATCATCAATTGTTTGAATATCATTTGTTGCACGACTTAACAAGTCCCCTCTTGATTGTTCATCAAAATATCGAACTGGTAAACGTGTGAATTTTTCATCGATTTCTTTTTGTAATCGATAAATAATATCACTGGCAACACGAGACATAAAATATTTTCCTAAAAAGTTTAATCCCGCTGCTAAAATATATAGAATCGCTAAAGTTTTCGCAATCGCAAAAACTCCTTCTAAATCAACAGAAGTATAATTAGAAGCAATATAACTTTCACTAATTAAAGTCGTTACATCCCCTAAAATTTTAGGTAATTGTACATCTAAAATAACTGAAATAAGGGATACTATTAGTACAATCGTCACAATCACTCGATCAGGTTTTAAATAACTTAATAATCGTTTTAAGACAGTTTTATTCATGAGTATCCTCCATTTCTTCTAAACTTGATTGAGAATTCATAATTTCTTGATAAATTTGGTTTGTTTCTTTCAATTCATCATGAGTTCCAATTCCAACAACATTTCCTTCATGTAATACAATAATTTTAGTTGCATCAGTTACAGATGAAATTCTTTGTGCAACTACAAAAACAATCGATTGTTGATTAATTTCTGCTAAATTCGCACGAAGTTTAGCTTCTGTTTTCGCATCTAATGCAGAGAAGCTATCATCATAAACATAAATAGAAGCCTTTTTTACTAATGCACGAGCAATTGACAATCTTTGTTTTTGTCCGCCAGAGAAATTATCTCCTTTTTGCTCTACGTGTGCATCTAATCCTTCTTCTAAACTAGAAACAAATTCCCACGCTTCCGCTTGTTTTAAGGCTTGAATCATTTCTTCATCTGTTGCATGTTCATTTCCAAATCTTAAATTATCTCGAATACTTCCTTCAAATAACATACGATTTTGAGGTACGAATGCGATTTGCTCGCGTAGTTCTTTTTCTGTAAATTCTTTAATATTTACACCATTCATTAACAACTCTCCAGAAGTTGTATCTAAGAATCGCATTAATAAATTCACTAGTGTAGATTTTCCTGCTCCTGTTGAACCAATAATCGCAATTTTCTCTCCAACTTTTGCCGTGAAATCCACGTGGTTTAGCATCGCTTTTTCTGCTCCTTCATATTTGAAAGAAACATCTTTAAATTCTACGGTATCAATTTTTTCTAACCCATAATCTTCGCTCACAAATGTTTGAATATTTTCTTGTTCTAATACTTCATTAACCCTTTTTGCAGCTACAAGACCTTGAGGAATCATAATAAAGATAATTGATAGTAATAATAACGCTATTAATACAAGAACAGAATATTGAATAACTGCCATTAAAGCTCCCACTTCTAATTGAGATGCTTGAATTAAGTGAGCCCCCACAAGGACAACCGCTAAATTCGCAAAATTAATTGTAATCATCATTAGTGGCATAATTAAACTGAATTTAATATTCATTCCGAAAATTAATTCGCGATATTTCTCATTAACTTTGTCAAAGCGTTCTACTTCATACTCGCTCTTATTAAACGCACGAATCACACGAATCCCTGTTAATGAATCACGAATAATTTGTGTTAGTGTATCCGTCATTTGACGCATAATTGTAAAGTCTTTTGAAACTGTTTTTACTAATAATGCGACTGCAATTCCTAAAAATGGAATGGATCCTAATAATACTAATGACAATGTAAAGTTCATACGAACAGATAAGATAATAGATCCCACTAACAATAATGGAGCCATTAATACCATACTCATTGAGAACCCTAATGTTTGTGCTAAACTTTGAATATCTCTTGTTGTACGGTTAATATACGAAGATGTTCCTAATTTTTGGAAATCTTGTGTTGAAAAATGTTGAATTTTTGTAAACATACTGAAACGTAAATCTTTTGATAATCCCGCAGAGAATTTCCCGATAAAACGAACGACTAAAATTGATAACACTAAATCTAAAGTCGAAGTTAGTAACATTAATCCCCCTTGTTGTAAAATCACCGCTTGGTTTTGTTTTAAAATCCCATTGCTTACTAATGAAGCTAAAATAGTTGGAGATAATAAACTCGAACCAACTTGTAGAATCGTTAAAATAACAATTCCTGCTAATAATGCTCGATATCTACGTACATGATTCATGATTTGTTTCATTTAGTTTCTTCCTTTCTATATGAGAGTGTTTCGATTGGAATACTTTCAATCGTATTAATCATTTTATGGATGACTTGGAAAGCTTGTTCCAATTCTTCTTTTTCTTGAGTTTCTAATATTTTTTGAACCATTTCATTATTTTTTTGAGTAATGATTTCCCCAACTTCTCTTCCTAAATCAGTCAAGGTTACTAGTGTTACTCGCTTGTCATTTTGGTCATTCATTCGAACGATATACCCATGCTTTTCTAAGGAATTAACGAATTGGATAGCTGTTGAAGATTTTATTTCAAATATTCTACTAATATCTTTTATTGTCAGTGTTTCACCACGTTCTGATTCGCAAAAATGCAATAGCAGTAAAACATTATTTTCTTTTATCGTAAGATTGGGTGCGATACTTCGAAAAATATTAATGTGCTCAATTCTTATGAAGAGCTTGAGAATATCATCAAAGGTTTGTTTGTTTGTCATGTAGCCTCTCCTTTCTGATTTGCTTTAGTAAAGTGTAACAGAGAATAGATAGGTAGTCAACCTACTTATATCGTTCGGGAAATACTTTCCTGAAGTAGCAAGGACGGTAGCAGCCCTTGCGGTCTCACACCTAAAATTCGAGCCTTGGTCTCGAATTTTCCTTATAAAATCAGCCATCGAAGTATGGCTAATTTTATTTCTGCTACTTCGAAAAGTATTTCCCTCACTGTTTCATAATGTTTAACGTGTTACTGTAGCATTTGGATGCCATGATCTTTGGTCTTTTACCTTTGCTATGGTAAAAATTTTCTTTCCTCATCGATATACAATTTTTACGTATATTTAATAAAGTTCGATATTAACTAAATAGCAAGGTCGGCAGCAGCCCTGCGGGCTCATGTTTTTGCTACTTCTGAAAAGTATTTCCCTCACTTTTTTGCATGAAAAAAAGGACAAGAATTGTTGTTCTTGTCCTTTTTCACTTTATTCTATTCTCTTTTTTTACGAGTTGCTATATGGACGGTTATAATCCCATAATATAGCTAACAAGCCTACTAGAGCTACTAACATTGTGGCAACTCCTGGTTTTCCAACCATTTGATGACCTTTTACTAAGACAATTAAGAAGATCACCATTAAGACTACTCGTATCCATATTCTAACTTTTGGATTCATCACATATGCTCCCATCTAATTTCACTTGGATTCATGATTACTGTTTCATGATTTCCATTGCCATCATAAACTTCAGTTTCTTGTGCTTCATTTGTATTATTGACAATTGCATACAAACCTTTTTCAGGATATGCATGAACTTCAACTGATAAATTAGAAGAATACCATTTTTTGAATTCTTGTTCTTTAGCAGCTGCATAGTATAAAGCACGAAGTAATAATCTTGTGTTTTCAGGGCTATAAGGTAATCCTGCAAGATATACCCCACGACCTTTTCCATAAGGATTAGCTGCTAAATGAATTTCACCAAATTCTTTTCCTTCAGCATTTGCTGGCATTACAATGCCTTCTACTTCTTGAGAAACTTTTGGATTACTGAATTCTAATACTTCTGTAAGTTCAGTTAATCCATAGACATTCTTCATTCCTTCTCCGAAATCGATTTTGCGTTTATCTTGAATATCTTCTGTAATGAAGTGAGTGTCTAATTCTTTTGTAAAATATTTATCAGTAGATAAGCTATAACCCATTTCACGTTCTACTCCTAGAACATCTGCTAATTGGAAATATCTACCTTGATGATGAACTGCTGTTGGTTCTCCTACCCCAACAAATCCTCCACCATTATATACAAATTCACGAATTTTAGTTAGTAGTTCTGGATTTTTCCAAACATCCCCACCACTAAATGCAGTTCCTGCATCACCAGCATTAATTATAACATCCACGTTTTTTAAGATATCTGTCGTTAAAACATCTTCAAAGCTAATGAATTGAACATCAACACTAGCACCACTTAAGGCTTCCATAATTCCTAAATAAGAATAAATTTGTTTATATGGTAATTCATGTGCCACCATATGAGATTGCCAAGTACGTAATTTACCCCAAGCATTGAGAATAGCGACTCTTAAACCAACATATGGTTTTGTATGTTTTACAACATCATAAATTTCTCTAAATTCATCCGTTACTTGTTCAATATAATCAACAAATTTAGGAAATTGATAGGCTAAACTTAAGTAACCACCGTATCCAATTCGGTCGACTGGATTTCTCATAATTGCACGTCTTGCTGATAACCAGTTTTTATTCGCTTCAATTGTTGGATCATTTCCTTCTCTAAATACATCTGGGAAGAAGTATGGTAAGAATCTTCCTTCAGTGTATTTTACATGAGGAATATCAGAAATCATACGTAAAGTTGCTCCGCCCCCTACGGAACCAACTACTGCATCTAAGCCAATTTCTTTGAAATATTTCCCATAAGGCTCTGTTCCAATCCAGTTATCTCCTAAAAACATCATTGCTTCTTTTCCTGCATCATGTGCAAGATCCACTAATTTTTTCGCTTCTGTTGCAACAAATTTTTGGATGAAGTCGATATAGTCTAAATAAGCTTTACTTGGAGTTCTGAATGTAGAATTATAATATCCCTCATCTACAATATCTTCTGCTCTTAAACGATAGCCTTTTTCTTTTGCAAAAGCTTCTAAAGCTGCTACAGAAACACTAGCTCCATATCCAAACCAATCTACAAACTTTTCTTTTCCTAATTGATTGAAAATCAAAGTAAAATGATAGAAGAAAGTTGTAAAGCGAACAACATCTGTATCTGGATTTTCTTTTAACCAATTTTTTAAATACGTTTGCATATATTCATTAGAAGCTGGTTGACGGACATCAAATGGAATATCGTGTGGAACGTTTCCCCAATTATTTGTAATATGATTATACATTTGAGTTGGATCCCAAATAGCATATACTAAAAATGATACCGTATATTCATGAAAAGCTTCTGTTTCATGAACTGTAACAATATTTCTTTCTTTATCTAATACCCAATTTTCAACACTAACTACTTTCCCCGTTGTACGGTCGATGACTTCCCAATATAATTTTTCATCATGAACGTAATCTGGTTGAACTTGATCTGTAAAATATCCATCCATAAATGGAATTTCTAATTCATTTGAAGTTGCTAGATGAAATTTAGACATTACATAAATTTGTTGGCATTCTTCCATATGTTTCTCAGCAAATTCATTATGATTTCTTGCAACAAAATACGTTGTATAAATTTTTGCATCTAATTGTTTTGTTGCTTCATCTAATTTTGTACCATCACTATCTCGAATGGCATCTGCTCCCCAACGTTCAATCAATTCTTTTGTTTCTTTCAAAAAATTAGCCTGACTTGGTAATGTTAAACGTCCCTTCGTTTTGCTCATGGTGTTTCTCCTCTCTATTCTTTAGAACCACCTAAGGTCATTCCTTGTGTTAATTTATTTTGAACAAGAATATATAGAATTAATGTTGGTAACATTA
>ENA-OWMY01000652-OWMY01000652.1-metagenome-genome-assembly--contig:-NODE-652-length-10097-cov-8.466640_pt1 | contig 10097 bp, 3 predicted proteins | sample MGYA00245358_ERZ651122 | MGnify/ENA primary metagenome ERZ651122 (study PRJEB26857, sample SAMEA4031752) | metagenome | biome: human; feature: oral; material: saliva | place: Philippines | collected 2014 | study...
TTATAAACGTATGTTACTTCTTTAGTTTCTCCAGCAACAACTTTACCAGTTTCGTTACCTTTAGTTGATGCTGGTACTAATTCGAATACTTTTCCTTCTGCAGTTGTGATACGAATTGGTTTCATATCGTTATCAGAAGTATCATATTTAGCTCCTGGTTTTCCGTCTTTTGTATCAACAGCGTCTGCTTGAAGTGTGTTTCCAGCTTCGTCTACGTAGTGAACTACTACTTGTCCTGCTTTTTCGTATACATAAGTGATTTCTGTAGTACCTTCTACAACAGCACCGTTTTCTGGTTTAGAACCTTCTTTAAGTTCTTTAGCTGTTAAGTAGTAAACTACTCCATCTTTTTCAAGTTTAGCTGGTTTGTTATCAGTTGTATCATATTTATCACTTAGTGATCCATTTTCTACATCTTTAGTATCTGCAGCTAATGTGTTTCCTTCTGTATCAACATAGTGAACTACTACATTACCAGTGATTTCTTTGTACACGTAAGTTACTTCTGTAGTTTCTCCAGCTTTAACTTTACCTGTTTCATCACCTTTAGTTGATTGAGGGATTAATTCGTATACTTTTCCTTCTGGAGTAGTGATACGGTTTGGTTTCATATCGTTATCAGCAGTGTTGTAGTCTGAGTTTGGTTTACCGTCTTTTGTATCAACAGCATCTACTTGAATAGTGTTACCTTTCTCATCAGTGTAATGAACTACTACTTGTCCTGCTTTTTCGTAAACGTAAGTTACTTCAGTTTTACCTTCTACTACGTCTCCGTTTTCTGGTTTAGAATCATCTTTAAGAGCTTTAGCTGTTAAGTAGTAAACTGTTCCGTCTTTTTCGATTTTCTCTGGTTTGTTGTCAGTTGTGTCGTATTTAGCGTTTAGAGAAGCACCTTTAGTATCTTCTTTATCGTCAGCGATTACGTTACCTTCTGTATCAACGTAGTGAACGACTACATCACCAGTTACTTCTTTATAAACGTATGTTACTTCTTTAGTTTCTCCAGCAACAACTTTACCAGTTTCGTCACCTTTAGTTGCTGTTGGGACTAATTCGTATACTTTTCCTTCTGCAGTTGTAATACGGTTTGGTTTCATTCCGTTGTCTGCAGTGTTGTAGTCAGTTCCTGCTTTAGCGTCTGTTGTGTCTTTAACACCTGAAGCTACATTAGCACCATCTGCAGTTCCTACTAATGGAGTTCCATCTTCTGTTTGGTAGTTAACGATTACTGATCCAGCTTTTTCGTAAACGTAAGTTACTGTAGTTGTTCCTTCAACAACATCTCCAGTAGCTGGTTTAGAACCATCTTTAAGTTCTTTAGCTGTTAAGTAATATTTAACACCATCTTTAGTGATAGATTCTTTTTTGTGGTCAGCTGTATCGTATTTAACGTTTAGAGAAGCGTCAGTTTCATCTTGTTCATCATCAGCAAGTGGGTTACCTTTAGTATCTTCATACTTAACAACAACATTACCTTTAACTTCTTTATAAACATATGTTACTTCTTTAGTTGTTCCAGCAACAACTTCACCTGTTTCTTCACCTTCAGTTAATTCTGGAACTAATTGGTAAACTTTTCCTTCTGCAGTTTTAATACGTTCTGGTTTCATTCCGTTATCCGCAGTGTTATAAGCTGTTCCTGGTTTACCATTATCAGTGTCTTTAGCACCTGATTCTACAGTTTTGCTTTCATCACCAACTACTGTACCTGTAAGTGGAGTTCCATCTACAGTTTTGTAGTTAACGATTACTGATCCAGCTTTTTCATAGATGTAAGTTACTTTTGTAACACCTTCTACTACTGTACCCTCTTCAGCTGGAGCATCTTTTTCTACATCATTTACAGCTGTTTTTGTAGCATCTGCTTTAAGGTAGTAAACATTTCCTTGTGCATCTGTAAGTTTTTCTGGTTTTTCATCTGCATTTTTCTTAGTGTTGTACGCTACGTTTTTAGGTGCTGGAGTACTACTTACAATTACATCTTGTCCATCAGCATCAACATAGTATTTCTCAGTCACTACTTCAGCTACTGTTTCAGGAGTATCAGTGTAAGGAGCTTTTAATTCTGTTCCGTCTTCTGTTTGGTAATTAACGACTACAGAACCTTTTTTCTCGATTTCACGAGTTTTTTCTTCTGCATAAGTGTAAGTGATTGTTGTAGTACCACTTGCTAAACGGTATGCACGAAGAGGAGTGATTTCGTCGCGGTAAGAATACTCTTCAATATCCGGAGTAAAAGTGCCAAGATTAAGATTAATATCATGACCAAATTTACTTGTACTATTTTCATAAACTTCATTAAAATTAGCTGTTACATCCGTTGTAGGTCTACCTTTATCATCAACTTGGTCTCCAGTATCAGCCTTTATCGCCTTTTTCTCCCCACCTTTTGCAGCTATTCCGACAGAGATATATCGTTTGAAATTAAGGGTGTTATCTTCCAACCCTTTTTCTTGAAGATAGGCAAGATAGTTTTTTACAAAAGTTCTGTTTGCTTCTCCTGTTGCAGTATCTGGAGCTGCTTTAAATTTTTGAACCATTGCATATGTTCTATCTATAGTAGCACCACTACCTTCTTCATCATCTGCAACATTATCCTTAGGTGATAATGGTACCACCCCTGTAATTTCAGGACTTTGATCATTCACAGTTACATACGTATTTTTCTCAAGAACGAAAACATAGTCTCCTTCTTTAATACCACCATCAGCTGTTACGTTCGCTGAATTGAAGTTTTTTGCTGTTGCTTCTCCAGCTTTGAAAGCTTCTACCATCTTAGCATCAGAAGTAATTGCACCTGAATCAGCTAGTACGTATTTACCATATGTTCCTTTTCCTGTTTGCTCAACAATCCAAGCTTTCCCACCAGGTTTTACAGTATCATAAGTGATTTTACCTTCTGCATTACTTAATCCTTCTGGAGTCAATTTCGCAGTTACATCACCTAGAGTTGTGTCAGAGTACACTCCAGCACCGTCTCCAGTGGTTTCGACCTTAGGTGCTCCAATTAGGTGGTAAGTTTTTCCATCTTTTTCGATTGTTTCTTTCTTACCATTTTCTTTAGCGTCGTTTAGGTCGCTATCTTCTGCATCGCCACCTGTAGTTCCTTTGAAAACTTCTCCTGATTTACCGTATACATCGTATGGTGTTTCGATAGTTTTATCAGCACCAGAATTTTGGTTTTTGTTTTCTTCTAATACAGTATTACCTTCAGCAGTTACATATTTGTAATCTACTTTTCCTGTTTTAGTAATTGTATTTGTTCCCTCTGCAGTTGGATCAGTTGAAAATTGTCTACCTTCATTTGGATTCTCAATATTAGCTGTATCTACAATTACTGACCCCTTATCATTTGAGATCGTCGTTGTATTATCACTGTTTTCTGTCATCTTCGCTTCTGCTGAGTTAGCACCAGCTGATAATGCGATCGCAGTACCAACGATTACACCGATTGCTCCGATTTTAACTGAATCAGAACGTCCGTTTTTGAACTTACGTATCGAGAATTTATCATTCTTATTTATTAACATAAATCTACCTTCCTTTATATTTTTTATAACTTAACAATATTTTCTTTTCATAAACTTTTTCAAACTAAACTTATATAAATATCTTTAGTTTAAAAATTCTATTTTATATTCTACCACTTTTATATGTGAAATGCAATTATTTTGACATCAAACGAACGTCTACAATATAATATATCGTTTGCTTTTTTTATTTTCTATTATTTACATAAATTTTCATTCTATTAATAATGTATATAATTCACAACATCTTGTATTTAACAGCAAAAATCCACCCTAAAGAGTGGATTTAAGTTTTCAGTCTTTTCATTGTGATTTTTTTAATATTTTTTGGATATTTTAGATTTACTATCATGTAAGTTTATCAATACAAACTACCAACCTAGTGTTACATTTATAAATTCACAACCGAGACGTCTTAATTCATTTTGTCTATCATTGTAATACTGTACTGCGATTCCTTTTACACTTACATTTCGAGTGTTTTTTAAGTGTAAGCTGACAGATGATGTAAAGTGATATACTTCGACAAACTCATACTCTTTAAACAATTCAACTAGAGCATCTTCAAATATCAATGGAGTAACTAGATATTTAACGTTATCGATTTTGAATTTTTCTTTTGGATGTGGAACATAGTAATCAACATTTAATGCTTTTGCATAAGTCGTAATGAAGTTCACCGAGATACTCTCATCTTCTTCTGAGAAGTTTTGCCCAAGAAGAACTTTAGCTGTTCTGCCGTTTTTAACTGGCTCTACATCTAACTCAAAGAAATCTTCTAGGTACACCAATTTCTCTTTTGCGACAACATGAAAACCACTATTGTACAGCGTATAATGTTTTTCTGTATTGTTGATTAAGTCATCACGGGTTAATCCGTATTTTCCAACTTGTCTGTAGTTTAGCGGTAGTGCATACATTCCCTTTGGATAAATATCCGCATAACCATCATCAAAACTCATCAGCTGTTTATGTTTTGAACGAGCAACTATATCTAGAATTAACGGATTATCAAAACTAGCGTAGAATATTTTATCGTATTCTTTCGCACATTCATTAAGAGCTTGTTCATAAGTTGTTTCGTCAGTAACATGAAATACTAAATCAAAATCACGAGAATAGTACTCTTGTCTTTCATTCATCACAGGAGTAAGATATACTTTTAAGAATTTTTCTTCTGAATACAGGTTTTGAATATAGTTTGCTATCTTTGCCTGCAGTGGGGTCGTTGCGATTATTAGATTTTCCATATAATTCTCCTTTCGCTTTTTATCTAAATTTAAAGGGAATGACTCAAAAATCGTAGGTTCAAAGAAACGTTTTGTCAAGTCAGTCCCTTATTTCTTATTTTTGATTGTTTTACTAAGCTTGCTTATCTCTTGTTCATTAAATCCAAGTAGTACTTACTTACATTTTCTAGTGAATATTTTTTCGCAAGAATTATATTACCTTCATTAGATTTTTGGAAATCATCTTGTTCCATCTGCAGTATTTTTTCTACTAGTCCTAGTTGACTTCTGAATAATGTTATCGAGTTCGACTGACTAGCGTAATATCTATGCGCAAAATCAACATCAGATAATAGTCCTAAAAGACCTTGACTTGCTGCTTCAACAAAGGCATTCGCAAAAAGTTCTGTGAAACTCGCAGAAATATAACACTGATGTTTTTGATAAGGTACTTCTTCCACAATTCCTACAAATTTGATATTAGGTGTAAGTTCGTACTTGTCTTTCAACTCAGTAAGGCGCTCTTCAGTTCCACCGTAAAATGTGATTTTCGCCTTAGAATCAAGGTTATACAGCTGAATAAAAGCTCTAATCACAAATTCTACATTTTTCAACTCTTGCATATTTCCTACAAGACAGTAATCAGTTACTGGACCAATATTTTTCACTTCGGCAAAATTCTCCGTAATCATCGGTGGTAAAAATCTCACATCATAGTCAAGTTTAGCAAGTTCTTCAGTAAGTTTTTCACTAGCGACTAAGTAACTAGTTTTCCCACGAAGATTGGCAAGTTCTAAGTTACGAAGGACATTTTCATGGATAACTTCGTAATAGTTTTTTCCAGTATTTTCCATAAAACGGCATAGGTTCGGCGCTGGAACGATGTGCTGATCACGGATAAGTAAATCATCTTGCTTAGCATTAACCGCAAGGTATTTCACCAGTAAATCCTCTTCCGCAAGAATTTCTCCATCTTTAAGGAAAATATACCCTGGGTAGAATAGACGAACTGGCACTGGCTGTTTAAATGGGTCCATGTATTTCATTTTTAAGGCTACGCTACCATCTCTATTATACAGAAGTACCTCTCCAGCCTTATAGTCTTCGAAAAGAAACGGAGCTTCAGTAAAATAAAACTTACCTGAACCGTCACTTAGAGTAACCGAGCTAACAAAACCATCTTTAGTAACAATAAGTTCGTCTCCATCTTTTAACTCAAGGTCACTAGGACGAATGGAAAGATCTTTATGCGCAATGTCAGAATAACTAAATGGCACGCAAATTATCTCCTCGTCTAGAAAACCTAGTTTTTTAATATCCTCTTTCCAGTTGTCTCTAATTTGAGGGGCACTTGCTAAATGCAGATAGTCTACATTTAGATTTCTCGCCACCTTCGCTCTATATAATTGAGTAGTTTCAAAACCGTATCTATTCGTTTTTCTAACTGGGTGCATAGTTATTATTCTTGGCATAATCTTTCCTTTCTCTATCTAATATTTATCGATGAATTCATCATCTTTCTATATACTATTTTAATCAATTAATTTTATCATAAATAGGGTTAGTCCGCAATAGAAGGTGGATAGAATGTAAGAAAGAGCTTTCTCATCGTTTCTGTCTATAAAAAGTGAGCTCGAGATACATAATAATGCATCTCGAACTCTTTATAAATTACTCTTCAATTTTTATCTTACATAAATCGTAATCACTAGTTACTCTCAGTAGAATTTCTATAAATATTTCTCAAATTCTTGTTCACTTAGATTCAATTTACTAGCTCCCATTTTTTTTGTTAACTGTCCTTCTCTTACTAAATCTGCAAACATATTTATTGTTTTTTCTCTTTCTTGTGCGATCCCCTGCTCGATTCCTTCTTCACGTCCTTGCTGAAGTCCTTGCTGAAGTCCTTGCTGAAGTCCTTGTTCTCTTCCTTGTTGGAGCCCTTGTTGAAGTCCTTCCGCTATTGCCTGTTCTTTTTCTTCTTTAACATAAGCTAAGTGAGCATAATATCCATCAAAGTCTCTTCTTCTCTCATCAAACATACTCTTCTCCTCCTTAGTCCATTTCCTTGGATTTATTATACTATCTGCTTGTTCCATTATTTTTTCTGGTTCATGTGTATATGGCTTATTTCCGAAAAACTCTATCCAACGGACTTTTTTGTAGTTTTCAGTTGTATTTTCACTGTGTTTTTCTATTTCCAAAAACACCATTCTAATTAAATTTCTTTTCTCTTTTATGCCTTTAAATTTAACTTTTAGTTCCTCATAATTATCATCGTCTCTCATACTGAATGTATGAATCGCTCGATTATCATCAAAATACGGTTTCTCTGTTATAGCTATTGCATAAACCGGTATTAATTCTTGAGACAGATAATGTGTGTCTACTCCCTCTTTCTTATACTCGTCTAAGTTTTGAGACACTTGCTCGCAAATGTATAACCACAATCTTTTTATAAAATCTACCTGCATAGCCACTTGAATTTCTATAATAACCTGTGTTCCATCATCTAATTCTGCAAGTACATCTACGTGCGTTATATATGGAAGCACATCTTTATAAGGTTTAGCATGTATTTGTGCACCATCTAGAATTTTTACAGAAGTTACTGGTAAATCTAATAAATCTCTAATGAATTGAGCCGTTACTTCAGTATTACTAAACACTTTTTTCGCTACTAAATCCATCATTGGACGCGTATCTTTATTACGTAATTGTTCCATTGTCTCTTCCCCCTATTATATACATATGAAACTGATTTTAAATTTTAATTTTTTTCTTCCTCACTACCTTCATTATACTCCATGAGCAAATATTTTTCTAATAATAACTTTATTTAATCTCATTATTTTGATTGTATACTAAAATCCGGTACATTAATAATTTCAGCCCAGAATTTGACAGAGATCCTGCATTTTTATCTCTTATTGAATTCTTCTACATAACCAAAAAATCACCCTCGAAATGTATCGAGGGTGATTCTTTATTTTAGACCAATATTAAATCTTAGTCTTCTTTTTTACGTTTTCTGATTGCTGCTGCAATTCCTGCAAGTAATACACCGAATCCTGCTGCCGCTGTGTTAGATGTTTCGCTACCTGTGTTAGCTAGACGTTTAACTTGTGCTTTAGGAGTAGCTGCTGTTACTTTTCTGAAGATGTGACGGATGTTTCCATTTTCGTCAACTACAGTTCTTACGAACTCGTATCCTTCAACTGTTCCCATACCTTTAGCTCCATTTTCAGATGGTCTTAATGGGTTTCCATTTTCATCTGTCCATGTTGTAGTTTTTTCTACTACTGGCGTTGGTGTTGGAGCTGGAGTTGTAACTTTTTCGTATACATGTTCAACATCACCATTTGGAAGTTTCTTAGTCTCTACGAATCTGTATCCTGGGATATCTTTATTAGGTTTTTCACCTTCTTCTGTTGATTCTACAGGTTTATTGTCTTTATCAACAGTGATTAGGTTACCATCTTTATCTTTGAAGAATGTTTTAACTTTTTCGTATACGTGTTCTGTGTCTCCATTTTCTAGAGTCTTAGTTCCTACGAATTTGTATCCTGGAATATCTTTATTAGGTGTTGTACCTTCTTCAGTTTCTGTTCCTGGGATTACATTTCCATCTTTATCTTTGAAGAATGTTTGAACTGGAACGTAAGTGTGAACTGTATCTCCTTTTGGAATAGTTGTTGTACTTACTAGTTTGTATCCTGGAATGTTCTTAGGATCTTTTGTTCCTTCTTCAATTTCAGTTCCTGGAATTGGGTGACCAGCTTTATCTACGTATCTTGTCGTTACTTTTTCGTATACATATTCTGTATCTCCATTTGGAAGTTTCTTAGTTTCTACTACTTTATATCCTGGAATGTTCTTAGGATCTTTTGTTCCTTCTTCTGTTGTTGTTCCTGGGATTGGGTTACCTTTTCTATCTACGTGTTTAGTTGTTACTGGTTCGTAGATGTGTTTAGTGTTACCTTTTTCATCAGTTTCAGTCTTAACAAATTTGTATCCTGAGATTTTTTCTGATGGGTTTTTACCATCTTTAGATGGGATAATTTCAGTTTCTTTACCGTCTTTTCCTACTACTACAAATTTAGTGTCAGGACGAACTGTTGGTGTGTAAGAAGCTTTGATTGTCTTACCGTTTTTATCTTTACGTACAACTTCTACTGGAGTAGCTTTTCCTACGAAGTCTTTTTCTGGAGTGAATGTTACTTTACCAGTCGCATCGATTGTGTAAATTCCTTCTCCTGGTACTTCTTTAGTTGTTGATCCATCTTTAAATGTTGGAGCTACTGTAGTGTCTACATCACCTTTGAATACTGGTGTATTAGATTGAGGTTGTCCTTTAGCACCTTCAGATACTACATTTTCTGTAGTTGTTTTACCTAATACTGTTGGTGTGTATTTAGCTGTTACTGGTGTTCCGTTTTCGTCAACACGTTTAACTGTCACACCTTTAGCTTTTCCTACGAAGTCTTTTTCTGGAGTGAATGTTACTTTACCGTTCTTATCGATTGTGTAAGTTCCTTCTCCTGGTACTTCTTTAGTAGTTGTTCCATCATCAAATGTTGGAGCTACTGTTTCATCGATTGGTACTGTTACAGTTTTACCGTTTACTTTAGTAGTTCCAGCTGTAAATACTGGAGTTTCTGATTGAGGTTGTCCTTTTTCACCGATTGATGTTACGTCTTTACCTGTTGGAGTTACTGGTAATACTACTGGAGTGTATTTAGCTGTTACTGGTGTTCCGTTCTTATCTTCACGTTTTACAGTCACACCTGTAGCTTGTCCAGTGAAATCTTTATTAGGTGTAAATGTTACTGTTCCTTCTGGAGAAACTGTATACGTTCCTTCGCCTTCAATTGTCACTGAATCTACTGGGTCACCTGTTTTCGGATCTACTAATTTAGCAGGTTTATCTGATAATTCTACAGATTTTTCAACGCCATTCACAGTTGCTTTACCTGGTGCAAATACTGGAGTTCCTGTTTGAGTAGCTCCTTGAGCGTCTGTTGTTACAACATCTTTTCCTGTTGGAGTTACTGGTTTAACGGTTGGAGTATATTTTGCAGTTACTTCTGTACCGTTCTTGTCCGCACGTTTCACCGTTACCCCACTTGCTTTACCTGTGAAGTTTGGTTCTGGAGTAAATGTTACAACTCCATTTTCATCAACAGTGTAAGTTCCTTCTCCTGGTACTACTACTTTACCTTCTGGATCAGCACCTACTAATGTTGGTTTAACAGTGTCATCGATTTCTACAGTTACTTCTTTACCGTTAACTGTTGTTTTACCTGGTGTGAATACTGGAGTTCCAGTTTGTTTAGCA
>ENA-OWMY01000654-OWMY01000654.1-metagenome-genome-assembly--contig:-NODE-654-length-10086-cov-4.611704_pt1 | contig 10086 bp, 8 predicted proteins | sample MGYA00245358_ERZ651122 | MGnify/ENA primary metagenome ERZ651122 (study PRJEB26857, sample SAMEA4031752) | metagenome | biome: human; feature: oral; material: saliva | place: Philippines | collected 2014 | study...
AAAGATATTTTTAGGAGAGTTTTATGAATAACAATAAAAATCAAAATAATATTCAAGGGTATAATATTAGTAATATTCCACCTAAGAAGAAACGTTCAAAATTAATACCAATAATTGCAAGTATTCTTGGTATTGTCCTTCTTGGTGGTGGATTCTTTTTTTACAATTCTTATAGTAAAATTTTAAAAGATGATGAATTGTATTCACCTATAATAAAAAAATATAAAGAAGCAATGGATACTGGTGAAACTAAGTTTGATTACGAACTTAATAACTATGCTATTGAACGCTATAATTTTTCAGGTAAAAATAAAGATTATCTAAAATTTACATATTTTGATATGGATAAAGATGGCCAAGACGAAATGTTAATTTTCGAAAATAGTAATTTAGTGAGTCCTATAGCTGTCTACAATATTGATAAACAGAATAAGCTTAACGTACTATACAAAACTAATTCAAGGAGTAGTCAACCTATAGCAACTTTTTATAAAGATAAGACTATGGTTGTTAATGAAAATGAAAATTTTACTGATAGAATTACTACATATAAAATCAAAGATAATGGAATCAGATATGAAATAACTCATGATATTGACTTTGGGAAATATAGTAATCTTAATGGGAAATATAAAGACATAGTTACTAAAGAGGACTTCACTTCTAAAGAAGAGTTCTTTAAAAAGTATCCCCTATCTAATGATAAAATAGATTTATCAAAAATTGAGCTTAAGTCACTTTATAATTATAATAATAAAGTGAACACACAAAATGAAGAGAAAAAAGATAGTGAAAAATTCACTAAGACACCTGAATACAATAATTTACAACTTGCTTTAATAGGACGTGCTATTATAGCTGGAGGCACTGATCCTCAAGTAGGAACTTTGAAATATGATACTAAATTCTCTATCCGTGGTGATGATGATACTATCACTTCTGATTTTGGTAGTAAGGCAACTGTTGTTATCGTAGATAAAAAGTCTGATGGTATCGAAATAAAAATACCTGATTATTCTTCAACTAATCACAAACTGAAAGTTATAAAAAACTTAACTTACAAAGAAATCCAAGAAAAATTCAAAAAAGAAGATATGGATAAAATTAATAGGATAATAGAAGAGTATAAAAAAACTAGAAACTACGAAGAACATAAATATAGAGTATAATACTCCTTCCCTAACTCCAATATTTTGGTGTTAGGGATTTTTTATAACTTTTTGAAAAAATATATAATTTAGTCTATAATATAAGCAAAGTAATATATAAGGTAAAATAAATAGAGGAAGAAATTTATGAATAAAAAATATAGTCAAGGGAAGAATCAAAACTACCCTAATCAGAATTATAATAACTATAATCAAAACGACTTAAATAACCAGCAGAATTACGGTAATCAAGATTATGTAAACTATGAGAGTCAACAAGGATTAAATCAGCAATATCAAAACTACAATAATTATAATGAACAGCAAAATTACAATGGTAATCTTGGAAATCAACAATATACTGGACAGCCATATCAAAATTATAATAATCAACAGTACTATAATCAAGAAAATCAGAATTATGCTAATGCGAATCAGCAAGGATATAACCAACAATATCAAAATTATAATAACCCTGATCAGCAATATAAAAACTATGAGAATTCAAATCAACAGGGTTTAAATCAACAATATCAAAATTATAATAATTCGGGTGACCAAGGATCTAATCATCAATACCAGAATTATAGAAATGCAAATCAGCAAGGTACTAATCCTCATGTTCAAAACTACGAAAATACGAATCAACAAGGGTTTAATCAGCAGTATCAAAACTACAATAGTATAAATCAACAAGAGTTTAATCAACAGCAACCAAACTTCAATAATACGAACCAAAACCCTAACATGAATGCAAATTCACAAGGTGCTGAAATTAGTAACTTTGAGCCGAATAAGAAAAAACGTTCAAAACTTGTTCCAATAATCTCAACTGTTCTTGGTCTGGTACTAATTAGTGGTGGTGGCTTGTATTATTATTCAAAATCTACGAATAAATCTATCTCTAGCATCTTCTCTTTCAGTAAAAAGAAATCTGATGAAGAAGCTTACGCTCCGGTTCTTGAAAAATATAAAAAAGCAATGGATAAAGGTTATTCAGATAATGATTCAGAAGTAAATAAATATGCAATTAAAAATTATAATGACAATGGTAAAAATAAAGATTTCCTACAATTTAATTATTATGATATCGATGGAAATGGTACAAACGAATTATTTATTACTGAAGAAAATAAACCTAATAGTCCTGTTGCAGTTTATTCATATGACTCTAACAATATTAGGGTACTTTATCAAGCTCAATCTGATAGTGATATTCCACGTGCTGTATTCTATAAAAACCATACTATTTGGATTCACACTCAAGAAAAAGATACTGACAGATATGTCGTTTATAAATTAAATGATAAAAAAGACAAGTATGACAAGATTCATGATGTAAATCTATCTGATAAAGAAAAGAAAGATGGGAAGTTCAAAGATACCGTATCGAATAATCAATACGCTTCTAAAGAAGAATTTTTAAAAAATCGTCCACAGGCAAATGAAAAATTAGAAATACCTAAGTCAGCGCGTAAAACTGTTTATACTTATAATGAAGCTAAACAGGAAAATACAGAAGATAAAAAAGACGATACGAATAAAAAGACAGAATTTACTAATTCACAATTAGCATTAATTGGACGAGCATATGTAAATCAGTCTACTGATCCTAAAGTCGAAACTTTAAAACCTGATACTTTCTTTAGTATGCAAGAACAAAATGGTGCTTATGTTACAGACTTCGGAACTTTAGGTAGTAGTATATTAGTAAGAAGAGTCGATGATGGTATCGAAATAAAAATTATAGATTACGATAAACCAGTTGGTCAACGTGATTTTAAATTATTCAAAAAAGTAACTTACAAAGAAATCCAAGAAAAATTCAAAAAAGAAGATATGGATAGAATTAATAAAACTATAGAAGAGTATAAAAATACTGACAAGTATAAAAAAGGTACATACAAAATTAATGATTAATATCTTCTCTTAATTTTATTATTTCACTAAAAAAACCTTCAAAACAATTAAAGTTTTGAAGGTTTTTCTGTTTATTACAAATTATAGATTATTATACGATTTTGATAATACCTTATTATAATAATTTTTCCAATTTACTTTCAGATTCAACTGTAAATACTGATACAGGTCTTCCAGATGTGTAGTATTCAGCATCTTCACTTAGTATATTTATATTAACTAGGTGATTCAAATATTTTCTAATTGTTATTCTAGAAATATCTAACTTATCTGCAATCTGTTGAGTTGTAAATCCACCGTTATGTTGTTGGATGGCTTCTAGAACTTTTTTCAAAGTAATTTTTGAAAGTCCTTTAGGTAGACTATCTTCCTCTTCCTCTACTCTTCCAGAATTTAAGTAATCATCTATTAAATCCTGATTAATTTTTTCTTTTGATAATAATTTCACATAGTCTTGAACTTTATCAATAGCTTGTGAAAATCTTTCATAAGTAAATGGTTTTACTAAGTAGTCTACTACTCCATTAGATAACGCAGCTTCTACTGTTTGAACATCATTCGCTGCTGTTATCATAATGATTGGATATCCTTTTAATTCTGGTAAGTATTCAATTCCTTGTCCATCGATTAAATAATTGTCTAAAACTATTAAATCAACATCATTGTTTTCTAAATATTCTCTCGCAGCTTCTATTGATGTAACATGACTTAAGTCATCAGTTAGTTCTTTCTTTTTAAAATACTCTGTATGTATCATCGCTACCATTGGATCGTCTTCTATTATTAGTACTCTCACTTATTATTCCTCCTTGATTGGTATCTCTATTGTAAATTTTGTTTTGCCTACTTCGCTTTCCACGTCTATTAAACCATTATATTTTTTCACAATTGTGTCAACGGCATTTAATCCGTAGCCTCTGTTTTCTCCTTTAGTTGAATATCCTCTTTCAAATACATTCTCCAGTATATCCTTACTAATTCCACAGCCATTATCATACACATTACATAATAGTATATTTTCATCTGTATTTAAGTATAAGTAAACAACAATTTTTCCATCTTCTTTTTCCCCTATAGATTCCATTGAGTTGTCTATAAGTACTCCTAGAATAATTAAAAGTTCATTAAAAAGTTCATCTAAACCTTCTTGATTTAGAATCATTGAATCTGGATCAATTAATAACGATATATTTTTTTGTTTAGCTTCTCTAACTTTTGCAAGTAAAAAACCTGCTATTGCTGGTACTTTAATACTTTCAGATATATATCCGATTTTATCATGATAGTCATCTTTTAGATAAGTGATAAATTTTTCAACTTCATCATAAGACTTCATCTCAATTAAACCATGCAGTACATGCAATTTATTCATAAAGTGATGACTCTGTTCTCGAAGGCTATCATTATATTTTTCTGTACCACTTAATTCTGTGATTAATTTTTTCATTTCACTTTGGTCACGTAGTGTAACTACAGCACCATATAACTTACCATTTTGATAGATTGCATTTCTATTAACTAGAACTTCGATGTAATTTAGAACTATCACTTCATCTCTACTTTGAAGATTTTCTTCGATTATACTCTTGAAGAAAATTTCATACATCTGATCAGGAATCTTCTTACCTTTTTTAACTTTAGTATACCCTGCTTTATCCAATATTTGGTTAGCGCTACTATTCTTAACGATAACTTTCTTATCTATATTTATAGCAATAATTCCTTCGGAAACATGATCGGATATAAGATTTTTCTCAATATAATTGTATGCAATTTCTTCTGGTTCATAGTTTAGCAATATACGTTTAAGTCGTCTATTATACACTACTGCTAACGTTATTGCAACTGCAATACCTATCAATAATGCAAATAATATTTTTTCTTGTGAGTGTAATACTTGTTTTTTTACAGTTTCTTTAGTATATCCTACACACACAACACCAATATTTTCACCGTTCTCATCTTTAATTGCTGTGAAAAATCTAAGTCCATCTCCTAGAACACCACTTTGCTTACTATAGTGATCTCCAGAATCGAATGTCGAACTAATATCTGCTATATTAGAAAATTTTTCACCAACAAATTCACTTATTGGATGACTATATCTTGTAAAAGTATCATCCGTGATAACTACAAAGTCGGTTCCTGTTTCCTCCAATACTCTATTGGCATACTCTTGAATTCCCATGGTTCTCCTATGATGTTTTACATCATCTATGACACCTTTATCATTAGCTACTACCTTTGCAGTTGAATATATTTTTTGTCGAATAATCTCATCTTCTCGTTTTTTTATATATTCCGTAACAAAAAATGAAGTTACTAATAATGAAATGACTACCAGACTTGTCATTATCAACATTAACCTAGTTAATGTTCTATGTTTTTTTCTCAACCTTTTATCACTCCTCATTACTTTTTAAAACTTTCTTTTACCATCATCTAATTATAATTCAAATTTCTTTGTATTTCAAGTGTTGTCATCTTTTGTAAACTTAAGATATACATTAAATTATCAATATTATATGAATATATTTCCATAATGTAAATTTACATTTCAAATTGTTATCACTTTAAGTATTTTCGGGAATATTTGAATAATTATTGAACACTTTAGTTTTATAGATATTCTATAAAATAGTATTTTATTCTCAAATAAAAAAATTTTAGCTTAATTTATTTTATTTTTACTTGAATATTTACGTATACTATGCTAGTATTTTAGTAATGCAATTTTGCAGTTATTAGTATATTTTATATTTTAGGAGGTTCTCAATGGAGAGGGATGCAAAAAAAATATTTTGGTACACCCTAGCCTTCATGGCATTCTCAACCGTTTGGGCGTTCGGGAATGTCGTTAATGGATACTCTGAATTTGGTGGATTAAAATCAATTGTTTCTTGGATTCTAATTTTTGTAATTTACTTTATTCCGTATTCATTAATCGTTGGTGAGCTAGGATCTACTTTTAAAGATGCCGGTGGTGGTGTAAGTTCTTGGATTAGTTCTACACACGGAAAACTACTTGCTTATTATACTGGATGGACAATGTGGGTAGTTCACATGCCTTATATTTCTCAAAAACCATCACGTATTATCGCTGCATTTAGTTGGACTGTATTTCGTGATAACCGTATTAGTAAAATGGATATCACATACTTACAAATCGCTTCTTTAGTTATCTTCTTAGTTGCTTTATTCTTAGCTGCTCGTGGAGTTAACTTAATTAAGAAAATGGCGATGTTAGCCGGATCTTCAATGTTCATTATGTCATTATTATTTGTAGTTATGGCTATTACAGCTCCATCTATTACTGGTGCTAAAACATTTGACATCGATTGGTCATTAGATACATTTATGCCAACATTTGATGTTAAGTATATTACATCTATTGCGATTTTAGTATTTGCGGTAGGTGGTTGTGAGAAGATTTCACCTTATGTTAATAAGATGAAAAATCCTTCTAAAGACTTTCCTCGTGGAATGATTGCTCTAGTAGTTATGGTTTGTACAACTGCGATTCTTGGGACTTTTGCTCTAGCATTAATGTTCGATACAAATAATATTCCTAAAGACTTACTTACAAACGGAACTTACTATGCTTTCCAAACTTTAGGTAACTACTACGGTGTTGGTAACTTATTCTTAGTTATCTATGCAATCGTTGATTTAATCGGACAAGTTTCTGTTGTTATTATTTCTATCGACGCACCACTACGTATGTTATTAAGTAGTGCTGATGAAAGATACATTCCTAAAAAATTATTAGTTAAGAACGAAAACGATGTATACGTAAATGGATTAAAACTTGTTGGTATTATCGTTTCTATCTTACTAATTATCCCAATGTTTGGAATTAAAGAAGTAAATGAATTATTTAGATGGTTAGTTAAGCTTAATGCTGTTACTATGCCATTACGTTACCTATGGGTATTCGCTGCATATATCTTCTTGAAAAAATCAGCTGAAAAATTCCAATCTGAGTATAAATTTGTTAAGAATAAATATGTAGGTATGGGACTTGGAGCTTGGTGTTTCTTCTTAACAGCGTTTGCTTGTATTTCTGGTATGTACACCCCAGAAAGTACTTTCCAAACAATTATGAACATCGCAACACCAATCGTTCTACTTTCATTAGGATTAATTATGCCTTACTTGGCTAAAAAGCACAACAACAAATAATTATTAAACTATTTTTGCAAGAAAATTACCTACTGAGTTTTTTATCAATACTCAGTAGGTTTCTTTTTTACTTTTATAAAAAATTAAAGAAGAGAAACTATCGATCGAGTTTCTCTTCTTACTTTATTATTCTAAACCTTCTACAAAGCTATAAGCACTTTGTGCTGCTATAGCTCCATCAGATGCTGCTGTGATTACTTGACGGATTTCTTTTTCACGTACATCTCCAGCTGCAAAAATACCTGGTACTGATGTTTCTAATTTTTCATTAGTTGGGATATATCCAGCTTCATTAGTAATTCCTAAATCTCTGAAATCTTGAGTTTGTGGTAACATACCAACATAGATGAATACTCCATCAGCTTTAATAGAACTTTCTTCACCAGTTTTTACATTTCTGATTTCAATTGAAGAAACTTTTCTTTCACCTTTAATTTCGTATGCAACACTATCCCAAACGAATTCGATATTTTCTTTAGCGAATGCTCTATCTTGTAGAATTTTTTGTGCACGTAGTTCATCACGTCTGTGAACGATAGTTACTTTAGCAGCTAAGTTAGATAAGTATAATGCTTCTTCTACAGCTGAATCTCCTCCACCGATAACTACTACTTCTTTATTTCTAAAGAATGCACCATCACAAACTGCACAATAACTTACACCTTTTCCTGAAAACTGTTCTTCGCCAGGAACATCAAGATTTTTGTGTTCTGATCCTGTTGCAATTATGATTGATTTCGCTACATATTCTTTTTCACCAGCAACTACATATTTAAGTCCGTCTCTAACTCCAACTTCTGTTATGTTTCCAAAACCAAATTCTGTACCGAATTTTTTAGAGTGTTCGAACATTTTTTCTGATAGTTCAGGTCCTGTAATCATTTCATATCCAGTATAGTTCTCAATTTCTTCAGTTGATAGCATTTGTCCTCCTGGATATTTTCTTTCTAGCATCAATACTGACATATTCGCACGTGATGCATAGATTGAAGCAGTCATACCTGCTGGTCCTGCTCCTACGATAATTAGGTCATAAATTTTTTCTGTCATATTTTCCACCTTCTCTTTTATGATTCTCTATACAAAATCTTCTTATCTTTATATTTTGTATTAAGCACTATTAAGTATAACAGACTTCCTACTACAAATACTAGTGAAAGGACTTGAGACACTCTCAAGCTTCCTAGATATAGTGAATCTGTTCTCATTCCTTCAACGATAAATCTCTCTACTCCATACAAGATTAGGTATGCAGCAAAGACTTCACTTTGTGCCAGTTTATTTCTAATTAATAGAAGTATTACAAGTGCGATAAAACACCATAAACTTTCATATAGGAATGTTGGTTGACGGTATGCTCCATCAATATACATATTTTCTATAATAAAGTTTGGAATAAATCTATCTTGCAAATATTGTTTACTAACTGCTTCACCGTATGCTTCATGGTTGAAAAAGTTCCCCCAACGGCCTAGCATTTGTCCTACTAGTAAACTTGGCGCTATTATATCTAATAACTTGATAATCTTTATCCCTCTTCTTCTTGCAAAGAAGTATAACACTACAAATCCACCAATTAAACCACCGTATATCGCTATTCCACCATCCCAAATGGCTATCATACTAGCGAAATCGCCTTTATAAAATTCCCATCTGAATATTACGTAGTACGCACGAGCAAAGATAAACGCTATAGGTAAAGCAATTAGCAATAGATCTAACATTGTATCTTTTTTCAATCCTCTTTTTGTAGCTTCTCTATCAGCAAGGAAGTATGCGAAAAATACTGTAGTCGCTATAATAATTCCATACCAATATACTGGTTTTGTAAATAAGTGAAAAGCGATTGGATCTAAGTAACCTAATGTCATATTATTCCACCCCATTATTCATATTATTTCTCTTTATTTCTTCTGCTAATCGTGATGTAAAATCTTTAGCTGTGTTGATTCCCATTTGATTTAATCTATAGTTCATAGCGGCAGATTCTATAATGATTGCAACATTTCGTCCAGGTCTTACTGGAATTGTTTTCTTCTCAATTTTTGAATTCAGAATTTCTTTACTTTCGTTACCTAAACCAATTCTATCGTATTGTTTTTGGTCGTTCCATGTTTCTAAGTGAATATTTAACTGTAATCTCTTATCACTACGTACTGCCCCTGTACCAAATAATGTCATTACATTAATAATTCCTAATCCACGAATCTCCAATAAATGCTTTATTAATGTAGATTCGCAACTTCCGATTAAGAATCCTTTTTCTATCTCTCTAATATCTACTCTATCATCAGCAACTAGACGATGTCCACGTTTGATAAGTTCCAACGCTATTTCACTCTTACCGATTCCACTTTCTCCTGTTATTAGGACTCCAATACCGTAAACTTCAATAAATACTCCGTGAATTGAAGTTGTAGGTGCAAATACTCTTCGAAGGTGATTCGAAATATTCCCCATCAATTTCGTAGTATCTTGTCTACATCTTAATACTGGTGTATCGTATTTATTAGCCGCTTCTATCAGTTCTTTCGGCACTTCTAATTCACGTGAAATAATAATACATGGAGTTATACGCGTACATAACATACGCATTCTTGATTTTTTCTCAACATCCGGAATTAATTTAAAGAATGATAATTCGCTTGTCCCAAGAATTTGAATTCTTTTTGGTGAATAGTGAGAAAAATACCCTGCAAGTTGCAATGCTGGACGTGATAACTCGTCTGTTGTGATTTCTCTATCTAATCCTTTTTCACCACTTATTACTTCTAAATTCAATTTTTCAGCAAGCTCTTTTGTTGTAATTTTTGGCATAATTTTTTTCCTTTTTATT
>ENA-OWMY01000656-OWMY01000656.1-metagenome-genome-assembly--contig:-NODE-656-length-10067-cov-7.665801_pt1 | contig 10067 bp, 17 predicted proteins | sample MGYA00245358_ERZ651122 | MGnify/ENA primary metagenome ERZ651122 (study PRJEB26857, sample SAMEA4031752) | metagenome | biome: human; feature: oral; material: saliva | place: Philippines | collected 2014...
GGACAACATAATTTAATGCAGTTGTCTTGGACTTCTTCGAACCACGGGAACCCTTTACAACACGATAAAGATGCCTTGAGCGCCAGAACTGTCCGTATCCACTGCCTACTGTTTTTGGTAGGTCAACAACAATATCGTTCTGTTTAATCTGGTATGTCTGACTCATTCGCAAACACCACCGTTCCAGAAATATCAGCTTCAACTCTGTCGGTGAATAACTTGAGATACTTACCTAACAATTCAAGAGCCTTTATCTGCTCGTCGATAGGCGCCGTACCTTCGTATTCAATGTACTTTATAACTTCCCCCGTTATTTTATCTGTCTGTTTACTATATCCAACGATTGGACGACCAAAAGCAATATCGATAAGACGATCTATAATGTCATTTGCTTTCAACCCCGATGCATCTAGTCGTTCTTTAGTTTTGATTCTTATGTAGTTTAAAATCTCACCTTTTCTAACCCATGCACTACCTTTGTTAGCAGCATTAGCTTCGCCAGATGTTGGATATATTTTTAAATAGGCCTGTGTTGCATTATTGCCATTAGCGATGTACTCATCTGCAAAATTACGTTCACGGCTATTTAATCCAAACTCATCAACTTGTTCTCTGCTTCTTTTATTCCTGTTCTTCTTTACGATTTTCCATCACCACCTTTCAAAAAATCAAAAAAGCCACACGATGTGCGACCTTTCTGCAAGGCGACTACTACCTTGCGTGTTAATTAGAAATAAATTTTCTGATTTATTTTTTTGTAGTCTTTAATGGCGATGTCCGGAATTGAACCGAAGGAAAAAACATAGGAGAGAAACCACTTACCTGTCACCGCCATGTGAGGCCGAAGCCTCGGAAAAATATAATAAATATAAAGGAGACATCAATGAACGAAATAGAGGGAGGGACTCGAACCCTCAATGCCCTTTACGACACCCTGATTTCAGGTAACCATCTACCAAATTCTGAGACCTCTCTTTTCAATTCTTGACACTACCATTCTAACAGATTATCGTTACAGTGCACATCAAGATTATTTTGATTAACACATATTCTCAAGATATTCTCCAGATAACTCAAGAAATTCCAAATTATTCCAAAATCACCTCCAGCTCTTCAATAGCAATCTTACGCATGCTGTAATACGAGCTCTTGCTGATTGATAACTTATCACAAATATCCTCGATATACGTTTTAGTAATATATGTCATTCTCAAGATTGCTCTGTACTTTGGATTTTTAAGCCTGTTGATCATTCTGCCTAATTCAAGTTTTCTGTTAATAACCTCTTTAGCATCCTGCTCTATAGCCTGTTTCATCACTACCAACTGAGTATAGACATCATCAACTTTTCTAGTCTGTCCACCTTGGACTTTTACATCAGTCCACTTCGGACTTGAGAGCAAACCTGCCTCAAGCTCATTGATTTCATCTATACGGCTTTGGATGTCCATGTCAAGGTCTTGTAATTCTTTCAATAGCTCTTTAGCCTTGTTCACTCTCTGTCTCCTTTGTGATATAATAATCTTAATAGGAATTTAGCTGAGGCAGAGAGTGTCTTGGCTTTTTTTATTTTAGAGGTTATTGAGTATCTTGAGAGTTTCCTCATAACTAAGTTTTACTTTAACTCTTTGCTCCTCGTATGCTCCAAAAATTTTGGGGATTCTGAAATAAATGATTGTAGAATTATCATAATTTTTAATGACTGTGTAGATCTGTTTGAGTAGTTCTTTTCTAAAAGAAACGTTGGGAAAAATGACTAAAGCAGGAGTTTTTACATCAGAAGGCTTTTCTTGCCTTTTTCTTCTTCCTGAATATGGATATTTTGTTGGTCTCATAATCTCACCTCGTCTCCAATCCTTAAAGATTCGTAGCTTGTTTGCGTGACTACGAAAATGCCATAATTTTTAATAGTGATTGTGTGCATGTCGCCAATTTTCTCCTTGTGAACAACCTTGCCTTTGATTTCTGCGCCTTGATTATCAGCTTTATAGACGATAATCGGGCGCTTTTCTTCTAATTTTTTGATTTGGATGCTCTGCCAGATGTTTAGACCAGCAGAGACGAGGATACATACTGTAATGAATCGTTTCACATTACCACCTCATATATAAATATTTCGTATCAATATCTTGTTCTAAAATACACTCTTTCAGCGACTTTAAAACATCCAATGCACCGCTAACTGTTCCCCATCTATTTTCAGGCTCATACTGCACATACTTTTCAGGGTACCGTTCTAATTCAGAGATACCGCGTTGAATGTTATCTAAAACATCAGCGATGTTGTACGTAGTGTCTTGGTCAAAATCCCAATCCATAGCAATTCTAAACATCTTCCCGAGATTGTAGGTCGGAGAACTATATTTAGGTTCAGCGATACGAATATAATCTCCGTTTTCTATTTTCTCTAAGATTTCCAAATCATAACTCATTATTCCATCTCCTCCATCTTTACTTTATAAATTCGATCACCTCGATACTTGCTCTCGAGCTGAGCCTTGCATTTGGCAGCATCACCTTCTTTCTTAAAAAAGTGGGTTTCATCTACCATGTTGTCAAAATATAGTGTTACTGTGTATGACATTTTTACCTCTTTTTTTCTAAACTGCTACCGTGCTACCGATAAATTCTAAAAAGTAAAAAGTTTTTTTCAAGAATCCCTATTTTATAGGCTTTCTTTATTATTACTATTATTTTATATACTTTTTTTAAAAATATAGGTAGATAGGTAGCATTATATATAAATATTAAATAAAAGTCAGTAATATCAAGTGGTTAGACTGCTACCGATGTGCTACCGATGTCTCATTTTATCGGTAGAATGCTACCGTTCTACCCCCTCAACTGCTACCGATGACTACCGATAATTTTTTAATTGCTACCGATTAGATTTTTCCGAATCTTTCACTCTTACGAACCCTTTTGTACTTTTACCACCTGCCCGGAAAACACTTTTTTTCCAATCAGGATGATTATCCATGATCATGTTTATCTTTGTCGAAAGTTTCCTATCATTTGAATTCCTCATAAATAAGTTGTACATCATTTCACGAGTCGAGACCTTATCTAGTTTTTTGATACCAGGTTCAAAGTCGCTACTATTATCAAAATATTTACTTGTGTATTGATGTTGTTGCTGAATAGACCAGTTTTGCCAATTTTCAGGAACAGGCATATCAAGATATTCAAGCACTTGTAATTCAACTTCATCACGATACATGAACTGTTCACGATAGATATTCAATTCATCCTCTGTATTTTCATCAAACATCAAATCAGCACCAGCACGATAGATTGTAACGGCTTCGCCCCAAATTTGTTCAATTGTATCAGGCTCGATTGCCATTGGATGTTTCTTTTGCTGCTTGCTATCTGCCATAATTGGGAGAAATCGACGTTCACCGGTTTTGTCCTTCAGGTATTCTGTTTGGTTAGTAGTTCTGGCTATAATGAAGTTTTTGGCAAACTCTTCTGTGCGTTTCATGTAGGGCTTACGATACCGTAAGCTAGTTTTTGATATAAAGGCTTTCGTTTCAGCAAAGCTCATCCTATTACTGGCCACCATTTCATCATCGTTGACGATTAGACTCTTTAACATAATGTCGTAATTATCTTTATTAGAGAAATCAGTTACGGCATCCGTATACCATTCGCCACCCAATTTTTGAAGAAGGGACGTTTTCCCAACTCCTTGTCCACCGACCAGGTCCAGAACATAGTCAAACTTAACGTATGGATCATAAACTTTAGCAACTGCACCAACTAGCCACATTTGAGCGATTTTAGAAATTAAAGGGATATCTTCAGCGCCGAGATATACTTGAAGCATGCGGTCAATCCGGTTTCTGCCGTCCCACTTTTCAGCTGCTCTCTCCATATACTCAACAACTGGATTGTATGATCTTTCTGAAAAGAAAGTCTCCATGCCATCAAGCATCGCTTGGTTTGAGAAAGCAACACCTAATACACTTTCAAAGTAAACTTTTACGACTGAATCAAAGTTAGAAGGGAGCTCACCTTTTTTAAAAAGAGTATTGCCAATCTTGATGTCTTTAAGGAGTTCATGTTCTTGAGAGAAATCATTATGTTTTAAATAAATACTTAGTTGATCATCAGCTTTAAACGCCACAAGTACATTCATCGGGCTGTTTGCTTTGATATCACCTTTTGCATTTGTAATCATTTTATCTTGTGAATTTATACTTACTACATCACCGATTACTCTCACCTCCTATCTTTTTTAATCATACTTTCAACAGTACGCATCACTTCCTTTTCAGTTAAAGGGGTTGGGCTATTTGCGTTTGCCAATCTTGCAAGTTGAATTACTACTTCATCATCAACTGCTCGATATAATAGACCACCTACGAATTTTGCTAGTTTATCATTTCGCCCACCCTCATCACCAAAGCCAAGGCAGATGGTTTCAAAGAGATCTGTAGTCTGTGTACGTTCTCTCGTTTGAGAACGCCTTGCTAAATCCCTAAGACCATCTTTACCATCATACTTATAGCCATGAGTTTCGCCATACTGTTTTTTTATAGCCTGGATTAATTCTCTTGAAGGAGTAACCATAGTACCACCTTCCTTAGACTTTTCCAGATCCCACTCATACTGCCCTTTTTCTGTTGCTGACGGAGCAACCAAAACATAATTGTTTTCATGGGCTTTGATGTCAACACCTGGTAAGAAATTAATCATTTGAGTGATAGGGGTATCCTCTCTCTTGAAGTAAAAGAGGTGTTTCCCACCGCTTGCCGTCTTAGCTTGCAGTGTCGGTTCAATCAATCCCAAATATTTCCATTTTTTAAGTGACTCAAAGCCGTTGAAATTGCCGTGCTTATCGATATCAATAACAAAAAAGTTAGTTGTTTTTAAAGCTATATTTGCATTAGGGTAGCCATCCCAAAAGTTTTCAATCTCAGCTGTAGTCATGGCAGGCTTGTCAGCAAATTCAATCAAAGGCATCTTATTCTTTGGATTGATGGGTATTACTGAAAATCCCAATTTTTGATACTGCAATGCGTATTCTTTCATTGACGGCATGATTACTTCTCCTCTTTGTAAATATAAACAAGTTCTTGGGCCATATAATTTGATTGATATTCATCTTCAGTCATTTTTAAATAAAATAACAACGATTGATAAGCGTATCCAAATGTATTGAATGGTCCTAATATTTCAGCAGTTTCATCAATGACCCAAAACTTACTATTATTTAGAAAGGGAGGTCATCATCATCAATTCCTGGTGTTGCTTCGACTTTATTTCCAATATATTCTTCAAGATCATAATTGTAACCTGTCGATTTGTCACGTTTGGTGTATTCATCAATAATCAAGATAAATTTTGTACCGACTGCTTTACGCTTCAAAGCCTCTTCCATAGACTTATTGTCCTCAAGGTCTGCACCACGCATTTTGTCATCTGCTAGTTCAAGAGTTTTTTGGAAAAATTTGACCGTTGTTTCAACCATATTTGTCAAGTCCATCTTCTTACCGTCTTTTACCCAATCAACAAGGGTTCCCATGCCAATGAATTGTGTACGACCGTTGAATGGACTTTCTGGATCACGGACTTCGAAGGCGTAATTGATAGATTCCCATTTGCTATCAGCAATACGGGCCTCAACACTTGTTAACATAACCTGATACTTACCACCGGGAAGATGCTGGTTTCCGTTAACTTTGTCTTTCCGTGGATCATATCCGTTAGCCTTTAATTGTTTTGCAATATCATATAAACTCATGTTTTTTCTCCTCTATTTCTTAAAAAATATCATCTTCGGCAGCTACTTCAACTTTTTCAGGTGCCTCTTTTTTTATGCTCTTTGTTGATTTGGTAGCTGTCATAGTAACAGCACCGTCAATTGTCTGCAAAATCTTCAAAATTGCTTTATCGTCAATCTGGTCAGATTTGTAAGTTTTACGTTTGCGGATAACCTCTCGGTTGTAGTTGTTCCCAAGTTTTTCAGTCCGAATCATCAAGTCTGAGTTTCCATTGATGAGGTTGACATATTTTTCACGTAAACTTGGTAAAGTTTTAACTGCTTTTCCGTCGTCATTGTATTCAGTGATTTCACGGCTGATGTAGATAACATTCATTGGCAGAGCTTTAAGATCAATAACCAATTCTGTCAAAGCTTGGTTGAAATAATCATAGCCTTTACCGTAGCCGATTTCTGATAGTGACTTAACATCAAATTCACCACATACAGCAATTTTGATCATGTCAATAACATCGTCAATAACATCAACTACTACTGTTTCATAAGTATGTTTCTGTGTTTGAAGAGCCAGTAAGATTTCACTAAGCTGCTCAATCACCGATTTTATGATATGACCGTTCTTGTCCTTTTCGTTGACAAGTTGAATTGCTGGAACACTATTTGCACTAGCGTTTCCATCTGTGTTCAAAATAATTGGGTTGGGAAATTCATTAGCTAGGTAAGATTTCCCACTCATAGTTGCTCCATAGAAAAAGAAATTTCTTGGAGTGTCTTTTGGTATTTGTGGTTTGTTTTCGGGTAATTTAAACAAATTTATACTCCTTTAAAATAAAATTCAATTACATTTACATCGTGCTGCTGACGACTTCCTGTTATGCGCCAGAGCAACTGTCGGTAATCATCGTATTCTCCAGAGCCTTCTTCGACTGGATCTAGTACGACAATCGTTTGGTATTTGTGTTGTAGGCCATCAACGCCTACACCTAAGACTTGACTGGTAGCAACCACTATTTGATTATCCAAACCGTCCTTTATGTCTCCAGTCCAGATGCCAATGTTTGGATGTCTTTCACGGATAACATTCACAATCTGTTTAGACTTGCTGACAATCAGCATATCGTGTGGCGCTCGTTCAATTAGTCCATCAAGTTCTAACATTAATGGTGTGTCTTTGTTGACTGCTCTTAGTTTAGGAAAATCAACATCTACACCAGTTTGGTTTAGGTAGCGCTCAAAGGTGTTTCTCCCAAAATATTGCTTAGCCATGGCAGTCTTACCATTTACTGTGACTAGATTTAACTTCCTAAATTCAGCAAGTTTTTCTGGATTGCCAGGAGCAACTCTCTTTCGATAGAATTTAATCTCAAAACCGTTATTCTCAACTGCGTTTTCAATTTCTTCGATTTTTTCCCACCTAAAGAAGTTTGGTAGATTCGAGACATAACGTTCATAATCTCTAAAATCTTCCCACTTCTCTTTTGAATAACTTAATGGATCATAGACCATTTTTCCGTGAGCCTTTTGCCAATCAAACTTATTATTAGGTGTTGCCCAACCAAAAACGATTTTTTCTAGTGGGTAGAAGTTTTGACCTTTTTTTCTGATTGGCGTTGCTGAAAGACCTATCGTGTATTTTCGCTTTATTTTGTGATATAAGGCTACTTGCTTATCGCTCGACATATTCTGCCATTCATCGACAATCAGCACGTCACAGGCTAATTTATGCCCCTTTTTGACTTGATTTTGAAGATATCTATCTGTCTGAATGATAATCTCAACATCTTTATCAAAATTCATAAACTTGACTGCATCTATCCAACCATTCAAGATTGCTAGTCTGTTATTGGTGATGATGATTTTCTTAGCTTTTTTATGCTTTGCAATAGCAAGCGCACAGATGGTTTTACCTCTGCCCCCAAGAGCTTCTAAAAAAATTCCATTTGATAAGTGGTCACTTCTTTTAACTGCTTCAGCTTGCCACTTTCTAAGAGTTATTGTGATACTCGCTCACCACCTTCCCGATATCTTGGATAACTTCTTCAACATTATTTCTCATTGCCCAGAATAGTCCAAGTCTTGCTGCTGCTCGTATGTCCTGGTGGTGACTTTTTTCAAACTTCCATAGACCTAAGATTTTTAAGAGGTCGTCTGGAATATCTGACTTGTACCCACCGTTATATTGAAGAATGGCATCTGGATAACACAACTGGATATAAGCAATAGTTTCTAACACGCTATTGTCTTTTGACCTATCGTTGTCTCTGGTTCTAAATTCTTCGACAACAACTACATCAAAATCAAGTGTTTTTCCAATGTCATGAAACCACTTAGCAAATCCCTTCATACCATATTCCACTACCCAGCTATCAACTAACCTCGCATTGTCGAGTAGGACAATCCCTGTTGTTGAAGTTTCAATTTTATTTGACGATGGGTCAATTGCTAGAATTTTCATAACACTATTTAATCCTCAAACTTCTACTTTCTTGAAGGCTAGCACCTTTGATTGTTTTTCCAGATTTTAGCAATTCCTTGATTGTTGCTTTATCTGGTGTTAATTTTTGAACAAAGTATTTCTTAGGTAATTGCTCTTCATCTACAACTACTGAAGGTTGATTTTTCGCTAAAAATACTGTGAAGAGCAATCCCTTAACTTTTTCATATCCAGTAATTTCAAAAGCTTTTTGTAAACAAGTTTTAAGCCAGGTTATGTCATTATCAATTGATTTATACCTTGCTGTCAGTCGGTCAATTTCATCTTTAAGAGCTTTCTTATCAGCTTCTTTATTTTTGATAACCTTAACTGTGTTTTCAACTTTTTCTTCAAATTGTTCAGTCCAATCAAGTGATTCTAAAGTATCAAGTTTTGCTTCTTCATCTAACCCCTCAATATCATTGATTCGCTTAAAAATACCTGTTAGTTCATAGAGTGTTTTCATTTAGTCATACTCCCTTCCTTCAAATTCATTAACCAAATCCACACTTCCACATTTTGGACATTCAATGATTGGGTAACTATCGACATATTCGAATACGTTCCCACAATCACGACATCCACACTTCCAAATATAGAGGTTCATGCAATCACCCCTTCGGATATGGTAGGGCAAGTAGTTCAGGTCTTAACCCCTCTGGTTTTTGTGTATCAAACGTAAATTTTCTGTCGCAATTTCTAATGTTTTGTCGTGCGATAGTATAGAAATCTTCTTTTTCTTCTACCACTTCGACTTTCTGTTCTTCTTTAGCAGTGAGTACCATTATTGTGAATAAGGTGATGAATATCACTGCAATCCCTAGTAATTGTTCTGCGATACTTGGTTCTGTCATGTTAAACTCCTAATAATTTTTCTAAATCTGCGATGCGCTGATACAAGATTTCATTTTCAACACACTTGTCGTGGTATCTTTGATTAACACCTTTCAACTGTTCTTTCAAGTCTATGTTCTCTCGATTTGTATCCAAAGCAACCAATCGCCAGTCGGTGTTGACTTCGATTTTTGTTGTGTTGAAAAACCATTTTGTGATTTTTTCTAGTAACTTCATGTTAAAACTCCCAATTGTTTTTCTTTTTTAAGATTTTCTAGCATTTCTGCCAGAGTTTCTTTTTTAGTACGATAACGATTTCTGCTTTTCCATTTAACGAATAATCGAAAACCTTCATAATTGATAAACACTAGCTTGTGTGTTGGATTGTCAATGAACTGTTTAAAATCTGGATGATCTCGCATTTCAGTAGCCCAGATTTTAGCAGTTCCAACTGTCAGACCTTCCCACATCTGACAGAGGTGTTTGTAGTCACCATGTGTGGCCTTTTCATTGACATCCACAGGTTTGTAAGTAATTTCTACCTTAGGCATAGATTTTTCTTTCTTTTTGTGATATAATTCAGTTAGTTATTTTAGTAAGCGCCTGACTTCTGTTAGGTGCTTTTTTTGTTTCACTCGACATATCTCCTTTCCTTCCCTAATCTCAAACCGAATTCTTAATTCGGTAATTTCAGAAAATCCGAAACATTGTCCAAAAAAAATGTGTCAACACTGACATCTAAGGCATCTGCAAGAAGAGCAAGATTTTTGTAACTAGCACTTCTTAAACCTTCAGGACTAGCTTCATATCTACTGATTGATCTTGTATTGATGCCAGTTTCTTCAGACAATTCTTGTTGAGTTTTGTTTCGGAAACGACGTAGAATTTTCAATGTACTTGTCATACATATCTCCTTTCGTAATTTATATGTCCATTATACACTTCGGTTTTTCCGATGTCAAGACTTTTATTTCATTTTTTTCGAAAAATTTTTCTCTTTTTGTTTTACAGGGTTCGGAAAAAGTGATATTA